>ERZ779880.2567-NODE-2567-length-12561-cov-3.292180_pt1 | contig 12561 bp, 10 predicted proteins | sample MGYA00511555_ERZ779880 | MGnify/ENA primary metagenome ERZ779880 (study PRJEB29588, sample SAMEA2145815) | human gut metagenome | biome: human gut; feature: human-associated habitat; material: faeces | place: Denmark | collected 2008/2010 ...
CAGCCGCTGGCGCGTCGCGGTGCAAGACCCAGAGAACAGCGAGGAAAACTTCGCCGTCATTGAGATTGAGGACGAGGCCGTCATCACCTCGGGCGGCTATCAGCGTTATTTTGAGGAGGACGGCGCGACCTATCACCACATCATCGATCCACGCACCGGCTATCCGGCCGACAGCGGCGTCATCTCCTCGACCATTATCAGCCATGACGGCACACTCGCGGACGGTCTCTCGACCTCGCTGTTCATCATGGGTGTGGACGATGCGCTGGATTACTGGCGCGCGCATTCGGACGAGTTTGATGCGATTTTGATGGACGAAAACGGGACGGTGTATGTGACGGACGGCATCGCAGACCGCTGCTCGCTGCTTGAGGACCGCAAAATGCAGGTTGTTCACTAAATTGCAATTATAATATTAGCCAAGGCTTGTCTCATGTACCGGGATAAGCCTTTCGCTATTATTATTATATATCATGTTATTCCTGTGAAATTATAATTTGATTACGCTCTCAACAATGGAATAAAGGCAGTTCAGATGAAATTTCTAAATTTCAGTTTTGAACGAAAATTCTATGTTTAGGAGTGAAAATTATGACAAACAAACAGGAAAAGATGATATGCAATAGCTTTGGTATCGCAAAGCTGAAAGCGTTTCAGAAGGATGTAATTACAGACTTACTCAAGGGTAAAGATGTACTTGGCTTAGCTCGAACCTCAGAAGGCAAGTCGATCTGCTTTCTCTCGATGATTGCTATGCACCCAAACGAATTACTGATTGGTATTCTCCCGACGGTTGCATTGATGCGGGACTTAGTGCAGCGCTGCGAGGACAGCAAAATCCGAGCGGGCTGCCTGTACAACGACAATGCGGAGAATACCAATATTATTGAAAGATTAAAGCATGGTAAACTCCAGGCGCTCTTTGTTGCACCGGAACGTTTGAATGATCCGCATCTTTGGAGGGCAATTCAGAAGAACAAGGTGCACACGGTCGTTGTGGATGAGGTTCATTGTCTGACCGAATGGGGCAATGAATTCCGTCCAATGTATCGCAATATCGGTAAATTTATTAAGGATTTACCCTCATCTCCTGTTGTTGCTGCGTTCAGCGCAACCGTTATGCAGGAGGATATTCCGTATATCATAAAAAGTCTGCGTATGAAAAATCCGACGGTACATATCGGCAAGCTCAAATGTTCTAATCTGACCCTCAAGAAAGCGTTTGTGAAAAATGATGCTGTTCGTTATGCGAAAGTCGGAAAAGCGATTCAGAAATACGATAGCAAAGGGAAAATCGTTATCTACTGCACCCGTGTCTGTGATGTGGAAGAGATGCGCGATTACTTGATCGAAGATTGTGATATCGAAGCTGATGAGATTGCTATCTGCCACAGCAAATTATCCAGCCGAGCGAAGCAGGAGCAGCGCTTTCGTTCCGGTAAGGCACACATCATGATTGCAACTTCTGCGTTCGGTATGGGCGTAAATATCCCGGATATTCGTCTAATTATCGTCTCTCAGCTGCCGTTCAGCGCAGCATCGTTCTATCAGATGGCAGGCAGAGCCGGGCGTGACGGCAAACGCGCAAAGGCGCTGCTGCTCTGGAATGACGCTGATTTTCAGATGAACCTTGACATCATCTCCAATACGGATGAACGCGCGATTGATGCCGTAAATGAACTGTATGCAATCTGTGAGTCGTCGGACGATTTGCACGATGCAGTCATCGGCTGCTTTGCGAAAGAGGGTGAATAATCATGGACTCTCGCTATGGCATCCACACAATCGAATTATTTCACAGAATGTCTAAGAAGGACTTCAACAAGGTGTTTCAGCATCTAAAAAGTGTGAATTCCGGCAATTTTTATCCAGACACGACATATCATTCCGAGAAAGGTCTGACGAAGTATATCTGCACTTCTTATTGCGGTCAGGGCGTGGTGCTTTATCTATACCAGCAGGTGCGCAGCAAGAACAAAACAAAGAAAAATCTCGCCTCTTTTATACATTTCCGTCTCAATCCGCACACTTTGCTGCACGGAGAATATTCGCCCAAGAAGGTATTCCAAGCGAAAGCGGATCAGTTAAAATCGCTTGATAAGGAAATGACCAAGCTGCTGCATGAAATCGGTCTGAACTGCGAGTTTGAGCAGCTGACGCTTTCACGCATTGACTGCTGTCTGGACTACTTCCCCAACTCGCAGGACTGGGTTGACGAGGCGCTGCGCGTCGTTCGCCGCAGTCCGTACATGAAACAGTACAAGCTGTGCACATTCGGTAAAGAATTCTCAAATCGTAAGAAAAAGAACGCACATTCGTGGCGTATTTGCTGCAAAACGACCACATTGACGGTCTATGACAAGACATTTCAGCTGATGGAGGAGGAGTTGCTCGAGGACTATGATGCGCCAATGCTGCGATTCGAGGTCTCCCGCTCGGGCGCAAAGTTCAAGCGTGGACTGTCTGAGCAGGTTAAGGGCAGCAACAAGAAAATCCTGAAAACTGTCATGGACGAGTCCGAGGACACTATTCATTCTTATATGGAAATGCTGCACGCAGACCTGCCGTTTGTGCGGTATTCGGATTGTATGGCGAAGATTGAGACCGTGAAACATGCTTCCACTCGCAAAAATATGCGTCTACTTGTCAAAAAGCTGTCCGACTGCAAATGTTATGCACAGGCTGTGAAAAACAGCGAGCTGTCCGAAAGTCAGCTCCGCACTGTGCGCAAGCAGTTTGAAAAACTCGGCATTCAACCGATTACGTTGAAGGATAAATCAGAGATCGAAGAATTGAATTTTGTTCTGTAAATTACGGAATCCATGTCTTTTCAACGGAATTGGCATGGGTTTTGATTGCCATTTTTGAAACAAAATCACTAACATAGATATAAGATGGCATGAATTGCGGTGAACTGTGATCTGTGCTGTCAAATCTTATATGTAAAAGGATGATTTTTATGAAGTATCTGGATTATCGCGGAATGAAAGAGTTTTACACCATCGACGAGGTCTGCCGACTGTTCGAAATCAGCAGGCAGGAGCTCCGCCACTACGCGGACAAGTACAGCATTCAGCCGCAGGAGGACCAGTACGGCAACTGGGGATTCCGCAAGGTTCTGGTTCGCAAGCTGCACAATTTCATCTACAAGGAGCAGTATAATCAGCCTCGTACTTCGTCGCAGTCCAATTCGAGGAAGGACCCGTGGGCATGAGGAACGACGAAATTCTGACCGTCAAGGAAACGGCTGCCCTGTTCAAGACAACACGCCAGCAGGTCCGCAAGATGATTGCAAACGAAGAACTCCCTGCCGTGAAAGTCGGCAGGGAGTGGAGAGTGCTCAGAGCGGGAATTATGGAGTTTTTTGAGGAAAATCTGTGAAGCTCCTTATCGTATCATGCAGCCATATATTTTCCGCATCAACACATCCAGATAAAGTCTTTCTTTTGCGCTGTAGAACATGATTTGATCCTGTGGAAGATGAAAAATCTGACTGATATATTTTCGCTGATGTTCCAGATTGGCAATCTGAGCTGCCGTCAGAGATGCGCTGTGTCGCGAGATTGGCGCTGCTTTATCGGCGCAGTTAATCGCAATAATCAAGCGAGAACGATACGGCGACAGCTTTGACTGAAACAATGCTAGATCATTAGCATAATCTCTTTGATCAGCGCGCAGCACATATACAATACAGAAGCAATGATACAATACGTTTTCATACAGAGAAAGATATTCTTCCTCTGTGTTTTTGGACTCCGCAATACCGGGCAGGTCACAAAAGGATAAATATTGTGTTTTCTGTTCGTTTAATGCATATTCTACCGTAAAGGCAGCTTTGGTGCAGGCTTCCACATCGCTTGTTATCATCGCATTCTGACCGATCAAAGCATTGATGGTAGAGGACTTGCCATATCCGCTTTTGCCCATGAACAATACCTGATAATCCTCTGTTTTGCGGTCATCACGGTTAAATATGCGACCCGAATGACGGCGCAGCTCCTCTGGAAGGTGTTCTAAAAAGGGAAAACGAGCAGACAGCTTATCCAAATGATATTCGCGCGTTATTGTGATCTGCATCAATCAGAACCACCAGAACAAATCACGAATAAAGTCTTTTGCGGTATCGATAACATCGATTACCTTTCCGATTACTTCCGCGCCCTTATCTACAGCATTTTCAATAATTTCGCCCACAGTTTCAAAGAAGCCTTTCTTGGCGTCTTCCTGCGCCTGAGCAGAAACATTTTCACGAGCAGCGCTGTTGACAATGGTAATTTTCTTGTCCTTCGGCATTGCAAATACCATTTCATCAATCAAGCGGACAAGATTGTACTTCTCACAGGCAGAAACCGGTATAATCTTGGATTCCGGAACAGAAAAACGAGTCGCTACATCGGTAACCTTACGCTGAATGTTCTGAAGCTGCTTTGGACCGGGTTCATGACCGCTTTCATTCCACTCACGGAACGGCTCGATTTTATCGCACTGATTGATTACGAAGAAAAATACCTTGCCCTGCTCAACGTGCGGTTTAACGATTTGCTTGAAAAAGGCCTCATCAGAAGACATGGCGCGGTCATCCGCCTTGATGACCCACAGTGCTACATCGAGTTCCGGAAGAATTTTGCTGTACAGCTGTGCGTATTCGCGATCGCGGTCTTCATTCTCGCCAGCACCCGGGACATCCACCAGAGTAATTTTCTTGCCGCCCATATGCAGCAGAACCTCCTGCGGATTGCGCGTACAAGCCTCTACATCACTAATCTCACATACATCCTGACCGAATAGAGCGTTGCACAAGCTCGACTTACCAACACCGGTTTTACCAAATACACCAACTTTAGGTTCATAGTTCAGCACTTCATTGATGCGTCGGTTGATATTTTTGCGCTGTTCTTCCGTCGTCTGAATACCTTCCCTGGACAGGTTTTCAAACAAATCCTGATTGTTCATAATCGTTTCCTTCCCTTCGTGATTTCTATGAGCAGCAGGTTAAGCTGTCTATGGGTATCATTATACAATACCTATAGCATTTTGCGCAATACTAATTGTCAAGATAACCTAGTATCAAAGGGCAGGTGACGATGATGTATTGCGAGGTTAATGTAGGCGAGCGAATCCGATATTTCCGAAATTTACGCGGCTGGAGCCAGGAAACGCTGGCGCTACAGGCGGAAATCAACCCGGCTTTTCTCGGGCATTTAGAGCGCGGACTGAAAAGTCCGACGATAAAAACACTGGAAAAGATCGTGCGGGCGCTCGACATTTCACTGGCGGAGCTGTTCGCCGATCCGCAGCCGGTCAATAATGCGAAAGATGCCGTCATCGCACAGGTGTGCGACCAGATCCGCGACCTCCCGCTCGAGAGCATCGAGCGGATCAACGTGATCGTGCGGAATGTTCTGGCGATTGAAAAGTAATTTACAGGTATACTATAGCAAATAAGGTGGACAGAGATTGTCCACCTATGTTATTTCACACGAGCACCGCAGCTTCATATGGACTTTCCTGTCATTTTAGTCGAAACGTACAATATATAAACTTGCACAGAATTAGCGCATGTGCTCACGAAACGTACGAATAAAAACGGCGATATCCATCATATTGCTGCATATAATATCATTTTTATGACACGAATTGTATAGCTGTCCCGTTGCACACCTATACATATTATGGTACAATAATTAAGAACTCAGGCACAGTGCCTGAGAAATAGGCAAACCCGTCGAAAGACGGAGACGCAAAGCCAGAAGGGTCTAAAGCGGCGAAAGCTGCAATGACAGCCGGTTGCAAGCATCAACGAGGACGCTGTTAACCTCTTCTGCGCTTTATTTGGCAGAAGGAGGTGTACACCGTGAAAAAGAACTTGACAGACCGATTCGCGGTGCAATACACTGCTCACAGCGCAGAGCAAGTAAAACTCTACCCTTTTGTGCTGTTCCAAAAAGATATGAAAACGCTTTTAAATCATGGGTAGCCATGTCTTGAAAGCGTTTTTTTATATTGATGCCGTTAAGGCGGATAAAATAAGGAGGAAAAGTTATGAAAAAACGATTGTTATCGGCAATATTGTCATTTTGCATGCTATTGACAATGGCGCCGACGGTCGCATTTGCGGCAGATGGGGATGATGAAGCCGCTAACACCATATCGTTAGCCGATGCGACTGAAACATCCGGCACGAGTACAACGATAAAAGATATCTATCAACATGAATGGACTGTTACAACAGCGGAAAATTGCATCACGATGGAGCAGGGAGACAATAAATTACTGCGACACTGGATAATGATGTGCTGACGGTCGCTGGCACGGGTGCAATGCCGGTGCTGAACAATTCGACAGAAACAGAAAATATTTCGGCCGGTGCGGGAACTTACCCTTGGGCTAATTTGAAGGATAGCATCACAAAGATTGTAATCGGCGATGGAGTTACCAGCATTGGTAGCAAGGCATTTATTGCATATACAAATGTGACTTCCGTAAACATCGGAAAGGATGTATCTGAAATTGGCGTTGGCGCGCTTTCTCAGCTTTCAGCCTGTACCAAATTTAACGTATCCTCTGAAAATAGCAATTTTACGACAGATACTACAGGAGCCCTTTTTGACCATTCAAAGACAAAGCTGATTGCGTTCCCCTGTGGTTCTTCTGCTACGACGTATGCAATTCCGGATACGGTAACGACAATTTCCTATGGTGCATTTTCAAGGGCTGCGTCATTGAAAACAATCACAATTCCCGAAAGCAGCTCTCTATCGACTATTGGTTATGGCGCATTTGCATTTACAACTGCGTTGGAAACGGTTAATGAGGTTCCTGCCAGTGTAACAACCATTGGCGACATACCGTTTTCAAAGAGCGGAGTAAAGTATATTTACTGCGCTGATAAGGACACAAAGGATCGCATCCAAAACAAAGTAAATGGCCTGTTGGTTGATGTTTTGCTTCCAGACGAGACACCGGCCATTGAATTTACAGATAATGGATATACTTATCGAATTGATGATGGCAAGGCACTGCTTGTATCGGCCCCTAAAAATGAGGCGACGCCAACTGTTCCAAGCGGAGTTACTTATCAGGGAGCAACCTATCCTGTTACTGGGATTTGGAAAGGAGCCTTTGCAATCAGTTTGGATTGGACAGAGGCAAACAGTAGCGCCGATAAACGGAATGAAAAGATAACTTCCGTTGTTTTACCGGATTCTGTTACGCAGATTGGTGAGCGAGCGTTCTACTTCTGCAAGAATCTGTCAAAGATCACGATTCAGGCAAATACAGTGAGCATAGATTATCTTGCTTTTGCAACACAAAATACAAATGGTACAACTGTGGATTTTTCTGCGGTGACAACACTTCAGAGTAATGGCACTGATAAATGGGCTGGTGTAAAAACGGTGATTCTCAACAATGAGGACCAGCTTGACACCATAAAATCCCATGTGAACACGGGGGCCGTTGCTGTTATCGGAAATAATAAATGGGTTATGGGCTCTGATGGTAACTGGGCAGAACAGCCTAAAACAAATTTAACTGCGACAGTCGATAACATCACTTGGACATTTGATGCGGTGGGTGGAAAAGCAACTTTGAAGGCTTATTCACCCAAAACGGTTGAAAGTGTGACCGTTCCGTCAACCCTTACGGTGGACGGGGTCACATATACAGTTACTGAGCTTGGCGCGGGTCTTTTCGGATGGACTGGAAAATATGACGAAAAAATTAATTATAATACAAACATTAAGAATGTCGTGATTCCGAAAACGGTTACGACGATTGGAGCGGATATGTTCCGCTATTCCCAAAACTTAGAGAGCGTGACGATTCAAGGCGAAGAAGTGCTCTTTAAGGGATTTCGGACGTTTTCGGGCACAAACTCTCTAAAAGTGTTGGATATGTCGGCTGCAAAATCAATCAAATTTGAGCGCGACAAGGATACCTCATATTTTTCCAATATGGGTTCCAACAAGTCACCAGCAGTTATTTATGTGTCTTCCTCTGCTATTATGAGTGCAGTAGAAGCACATAGATCTTCTGGTTATCTGACCTATGCAGTAACCAACGGCGGCACATTTGAAGAAAATCCGACCAGCAACACAGAACTGGCCACGCCAGTTAAGGCCGGCTACACATTCGCTGGCTGGTATTCCAGCAGCAATTTCGCCGAAAGTACCAAGCTGGCCGATAACAATCACCCTGTTATTGGCAAGACCTATTACGCCAAGTGGACTGAAAAGGCTACTCCTGCAATCGCTATCAAGGCAACTCCGTCCACCCTTACCGGCGGCGGCTCGGTTGAGCTGACGGTTGCCGGTGTCCCGACCGAGGGCACGCTCGCTGTCACCTGTGACAACGACATCAAGGTAAACGAAAAGGACGGCAAGTATACTGCTGCCCTGCCGAACGAGACCAAGGATTACACCTTTAAGGCAGATTACACCGGTACCGATCTGTATAACAACGCTTCGGACACCTGCGTCGTTTCCGTAACCTACAAGGGCAGCTCTCACCATTCTTCCAGCTCTTCCTCTTCCAGCACCTCCAACACTGTTTCTGCATCCACTGCATCGAACGGCAAGGTTTCTCTGGACAAGAGCACGGCGAAAAAGGGCGATACGGTTACCGTAACCGTCACCCCGGATGCAGGCTATCAGCTCGACAAGCTGACGATCACCGACGCAAAGGGCAACACCGTTGACGTGACGGACAAGGGCAACGGCAAGTTCTCCTTCGTTATGCCGGAGGGCAAGGTAACGGTTACCCCGACCTTCGTTGCAGACAACGGCGGTCAGACCGAGAGCAAGTCTTACTCTGACGTCAAGACCGGCGACTGGTATGCTGACGCGGTCAAGTACGTTTCTGACAAGGGTCTGATGAGCGGCACGGGCAGCGACAAGTTCGCGCCGAGCGCAACCACGACCCGTGCAATGCTGATGACGGTTCTGGCTCGCTACGCAGGCGAGGACACCACCGGCGGTGCGACCTGGTACGAGAAGAGTATGGAGTGGGCAAAGGCTAAGGGCGTGTCCGACGGCACCAACCCGAACGCCAACATCACCCGTGAGCAGCTCGTTACCATGCTGTACCGCTATGCCGGCTCTCCGAAGGCAGACGGCAAGCTCGACAGCTTCTCCGATGCAGCTTCCGTCAGCACCTATGCAGCAGATGCAATGCAGTGGGCAGTAGCTAACGGCATTGTCAATGGCTCCAACGGCAAGCTGAACCCGCAGAATAACGCAACCCGCGCTGAGGTTGCCGCAATCCTCATGCGCTTCTGCGAGATGAGCAAGTAAACCTCATACAGGCAAACAGCGCAGCTTCGGCTGCGCTGTTTCTGTTTTTCTTCATTTCAAGCTATATATTATAGAGGTAGAAGCTCCTGAGATATTCTCAGGAGCTTACTTTTTGTCCGAAAGGAAAAGTAGAGTCTGACCTTCGGGGACGACCGTATCCGTGAAGCCGTGGAGAAGTACAACGCCAAGCTGCTGATCCTCGACCTGATGAGTTCTTATATCGGCGGCGACTGCTCGGTGAACAACGCCAACGAAACAAGAGCTGAGTTCAACCACCTGATTGCCGTTGCAAGGACACCGGCTGCGCCATCATTATCATCGCCCATATAAACTCGATGTACCGTGTGACGATGTGGTAGACGCGAAAGTGTTCGTCATTGACGATTTAACGCATTCGAAAAACACTGGATATCTCGATGGTATCCAGTATTTTTCTTGGCGAGGATAGATTAGATGAGTGCGGGGGGGGAGCAGGGGAGCCCCCGCCTCCCCCCACACGAGGTTTTATTTGCGGAGGTATGGGGACAGCATATCAAGGAACTGCATATTCGTCGGTGGCTTTCTCAACGGCCTGCCAGCGATTTGATCCAACAGGGTATGATCCGGCTGACGCCAGCACGCCCGCACCAGCGTCCGCAGATTGCGTTCCACGCAGCCGCTGGTGGTTTCAAAATGCTGAGCGGTCTGCTTGTAGAGGCGCTTGGTGATCAGCAGAACATGGTCGGGCTTCTGCTGCACCTGTTCCAGCATATAGACGGCGTAGTAAAAGCCGGACAGCTTTCCAGATACGCCTAGCAGACGAAGAAGGCGATCCGAATCCAGCGGAACATTCAAATTCTGCTCCGAGACATAACATACCAAAGGCACAATGACCCTCCTTATTCTTATAGTGATGTGAATGGCCTGACCATCCGGGAGGGCCGCGCGACCAATAATTGGTCTTTTATATCAGACCCCTTAATATGAGCTGCTTGTTGGACTTCTGCCGGCATCGATCTTACCGTAGATGTATGGGCGAGCAACTGATGAGGTATTCAGAATAATCATCCTTATCCTCCCTGAGTCAATCATACACGATTTATAGCGATCCGTGTCATAGAATCGTTCTACAATGCTCTACACATATCCGCCGGTTATTGCCCGAAAATGTCGATTTCTGCAACTTTTACGAAAGAAACAAGCCGACAGAAAACCGCAGGGCAGCTCCGAGAAGGAGCCGCCCTGCGGTTTCCATTTTATATACACTTTGCTGACGGCTCTCTACCGTCCGGTTTCTTATCTGCTGAGATACAGCCGATACAGGAATGTTGCGATCTGTGCGCGGGTGCAGGTGGAGTTGGGGTCGAAACGACCGCCGCCCACGCCGGCGGTGATCCCGTTCTCCACTGCCCAGGCTACCGCCTTGGCGTAGTAGCTGTCGGCGGGGACATCGGTGAACGTAGTTGTGATGCTCACCTCCGGGCTGCCCGCCGCACGATAGAGCATCGTGACCATCTGGGTGCGGGTAATGGCGCCGTTGGGATCGGCACCGTCGGAAACGCCCTTGTCCTTGGCCCAAGCCTGCGCTTTCTCGTACCAGCTTGCGCCGCCGGTCAGGTCCGCATTGTTCTGGCGGGCGAGGATCGTCCACAGCTGGGCGCGGGTGGTGGAGGCGTTGGGCGCGTAGATCGTGGCACTCATGCCGTTCACCAGCCCACGGGCACTGACGAAGTCGATGGCATCCTTCGCCCAGTGGTTCCGGGTGTCGATGAAATCCTTAGAATTATCAACGATCTTCACCGTCGCGCCGCCATTGACCGTCAGCTGGATGCCGTCCTCGGTGGGCAGGGAGTTCTTGACGATCTCCTCGGTGCCGTCAGGATGGACGATGACCGCCACAGTGCCGGGCTTTACATTGGTGACAGGAATTTCCACCTTGGTGTCGCCGGAATTCTTGGGCAGCTCCACCTTGACGGTGGGGGCGGTGCTGGAATCACGGGAGGCCTTGACCTCCACGGGAGCCTTCACCGGCTCGCCGGACTTCTTTGCGTCCTCGATGGCCTTGCTGCTGAGAGTGGTCTCCGCCGTGGTCTGACCGTTTTTGTCGGTCTTGACGGTGCCGGTGGAACCGGCGGCGTCCTTGGATTCGGTCATGGAGCTGCCGTTGGGGTTGGTGGTGGTCTTGGAGACGCTGCCGTCCTTGCCGGTAGTGGTCTCGATCACGGTGCCGTCCCTCTTCGTTTCCGTCTTGGTGACGGAGCCATCGTTATTCTTGGTGGTTTCGGTCTTGACCGTGCCGCTGCTGGAGGTATCCCGGTCAGAGGAGGAACCACCGCCGCCGCTGGAAGGCCGATCGGAAACGGTCAGTGTTCCAGGAACATAAGTGATCGCATAATTGTCATTTGACAGCGTACCAGTAATGTTGATTTTGGTTTGTCCGGTTTTGCTCATATCCGGCGTCTGCGCGTAAGTCAATGTTACCGTGCCGCTCAGGGTGTCTGCACCAACCAGACCTTCCACCTTGTAATCCTTATCTGCTTTCGGGCTGCTCAGATCGGGCGCGGTGCTGCCGGTGTAGGCGCTCTTATCAAGTGCCGTAACGGTAACTGACTTTTTCACTACGGTCACAGTCACGTTCTGTTCTGCCACATTTGCGTACTCTGCATTTCCCTGAACCTTGTACCAAACGGTGTATTCTCCGGCATTTTTCGCTGTGGGGAGCTGCTCACTCCACTCAGAATCGTCAAGCCGGTAGAGCATCGTGCCGCCAGTGGTCTTGCCTGCTGTAACCAGCGCCTGTTCTGCACCGTTGTAGGTCAGGGCGTTTGCCGTAGGTGCCGTAACAGTGGGGACAAGCTTGTTGGTCGCATTGACATTGACGGTCAGCGTGATGTCCGCATAGTTCGTGCTCTTGATTGCCACGGTCACTGTGCCCACAGAGCCGGTGGTTTTCACGTCATTTTTCTGAATCGGCAGGATCAGCTTGCCATCTTCCACCTTCGCACCGTCGGCGTAATAGGTGCTGGACAAGTTGACCGTTGGTGCGCCGTAGGTCACTGTGCCGTACTCCTTGGGAGTTTCCAGCGTGGGCAGGGCGGGGAGCGTCACAGTGTAGGTCTTTTCGTGGCCGTTTACAATGGTCAGCGCGGTTTCCTTAGTAAAGTCGGGGACAGCGGCCTTGGTGATGTTGCCAGTCGTGGTGAAGCTGCTCTGCTTCAGGGCGTAATTCTTCGTGGTCTGCTCCATCAAGGTCACTGTGGCAGTGATGTTCTTGCCGTTGCCCACACTG
>ERZ779880.2570-NODE-2570-length-12550-cov-2.691076_pt1 | contig 12550 bp, 12 predicted proteins | sample MGYA00511555_ERZ779880 | MGnify/ENA primary metagenome ERZ779880 (study PRJEB29588, sample SAMEA2145815) | human gut metagenome | biome: human gut; feature: human-associated habitat; material: faeces | place: Denmark | collected 2008/2010 ...
TGCGTTAAAATTTGCCATGCAAAACAGAATCAAGTTGTTTTACCGACCTGCTGGTATTGCTCCGGTAAATAAAACGACTTTTAAAAAATTACGAGTGAGTCGTAGCGGTAATAACGTAGTCATAAAAAATGACTCGCCAAATTGGGTAACGATTTCTGATGTTAAGGCTAATAACGTCAAAGTGAATTATGAAACAATCATGATTGCACCACAAGAAAGTCAGAATGTTAGTGAAAAAAATAATAATGCGAATGGCTGGCAACTGACCATTATCGATGATCACGGCAACTATATTAGTGACAAAATTTAATTGCAGGAGCTGCCTATGTTGAGAATGACCCCGCTTGCATCAGCAATAGTCGCGTTATTGCTCGGCATTGAAGCACATGCAGCAGAAGAAACCTTTGACACCCATTTTATGATGGGAGGAATGAAAGGTGAGCAAGTAACAAATTTGCGTCTTGATGATAATCAGCCTTTACCTGGGCAGTACGACATTGATATTTATGTCAATAAACAATGGCGTGGAAAATATGAGATTATCGTCAAAGATAACCCACATGAAACTTGCCTGACGCGTGAAATTGTAAAGCGGTTAGGTATAAATAGCGATAATTTTGCACGCGAAAATCAGTGTTTAACATTTGAGCAACTTGTTCAGGGCGGAAGCTACTCCTGGGATATTGGGATTTTTCGTTTGGATCTCGCTGTTCCGCAAGCCTGGGTTGAAGAGCTGGAAAATGGTTACGTTCCGCCAGAAAACTGGGAGCGGGGAATCAATGCGTTTTATACGTCTTATTACGTAAGTCAGTATTACAGTGACTATAAAGCCTCGGGCAATAGTAAGAGCACTTATGTGCGTTTTAACAGTGGGCTAAATTTGCTGGGATGGCAGCTGCATTCAGATGCCAGTTTTAGCAAAACGGATAATAATCCTGGTGAGTGGAAAAGCAACACGCTGTATCTGGAGCATGGATTTTCTCAAATTCTCGGTACGCTGCGTATTGGTGATATGTACACCTCAGCCGATATATTTGATTCCGTTCGCTTCACCGGGGTTCGGTTATTTCGTGATATGCAGATGTTGCCAAACTCGAAGCAAAATTTTACCCCACGGGTACAGGGGATTGCCCAGAGTAACGCGTTGGTAACTATTGAACAGAACGGTTTTGTCGTTTATCAGAAAGAGGTTCCACCAGGTCCGTTTTCGATTAGTGATTTGCAGTTAGCGGGCGGAGGGGCGGATCTTGATGTTAGTGTTAAGGAAGCCGATGGTTCTGTGACTACGTATCTGGTGCCTTATGCGGCAGTACCTAATATGCTGCAACCTGGTGTATCAAAATATGATTTTGCGGCAGGCCGTAGTCATATTGAAGGTGCGAGCAAGCAAAGTGATTTTGTCCAGGCGGGTTATCAGTATGGTTTTAATAATTTATTGACGCTGTATGGCGGCACGATGGTTGCTAATAATTACTATGCCTTTACCCTCGGAACAGGTTGGAACACGCGTATTGGCGCAATTTCAGTCGATGCAACTAAATCGCACAGTAAGCAAGACAATGGTGATGTGTTTGACGGACAAAGTTATCAAATTGCCTATAACAAATTTTTGAGCCAAACATCAACACGTTTTGGTCTGGCGGCCTGGCGTTATTCGTCGCGTGATTACCGCACATTTAACGATTATGTGTGGGCAAATAATAAAGATAATTATCGTCGTGATAAAAACGATGTCTATGATATTGCCGATTATTACCAGAATGATTTTGGTCGCAAAAATAGCTTTTCCGCCAATATGAGTCAGTCATTGCCAGAAGGCTGGGGATCTGTGTCATTAAGTACTTTATGGCGTGATTACTGGGGGCGAAGCGGCAGTAGTAAAGATTATCAACTGAGTTATTCCAATAACTGGCGGCGGATAAGCTATACCCTCGCGGCAAGCCAGGCGTATGACGAGAACCACGCCGAAGAGAAACGCTTTAATATTTTTATATCGATTCCCTTTGACTGGGGCGATGACGTTACGACGCCGCGACGGCAAATATATATGTCTAACTCAACGACCTTTGATGATCAGGGTTTTGCTTCAAACAATACCGGATTATCGGGAACCGTTGGGAACCGCGATCAGTTTAACTATGGTATCAACTTGAGCCATCAACATCAGGGAAATGAAACGACAGCTGGGGCCAATTTGACCTGGACCGCACCGGCCGCAACAGTGAATGGCAGCTATAGTCAGTCGAGTACTTATCGACAGGGCGGAGCCAGTGTTTCAGGGGGACTGGTTGCCTGGTCTGGTGGCGTTAATCTGGCGAACCGTCTTTCCGAAACGTTTGCTGTGATGCATGCGCCGGGAATCAAAGATGCTTATGTCAATGGGCAAAAATATCGTACAACAAACTGTAATGGTGTGGTGGTGTACGACGGACTGACACCTTATCGGGAAAATCACCTGATGATGGATGTGTCGCAAAGCGATAGCGAAACAGAATTACGCGGGAACCGTAAAATGACCGCCCCTTATCGCGGCGCGGTCGTTCTGGTTGATTTTGATACCGATCAGCGTAAGCCCTGGTTTATAAAAGCATTAAGATCCGATGGACAGCCATTAACGTTTGGTTATGAAGTCAATGATATGCATGGTCATAACATTGGTGTTGTCGGCCAGGGCAGTCAGATATTTATTCGCACCAATGAAATACCGCCAGCGGTTAATGTGGCAATTGATAAGCAACAAGGGCTTTCATGCACAATCACCTTCGGTAAAGAGATTGATGAAAGTAAAAATTATATCTGTCGGTGAGAGGTGAAATATGATGTTCAGAAATAGAATATTACTAATATTTATATTGTGGGCTAATTTTACCTGGGCTGGGTGTCGTACTACTGCATCATTAAATATTACAGATGGTATTAATGTTGGGGAGATTTTAGCGAATGAAACTTCCTTTAGTAAAAGTGTCGTGTTTACTGGGATATCTTGTGATACGAGCACGGATAAAATAGTTTATAAAAATATCCAAAGTGATTGGGTTGAAGTTGGGCCTTTTGGTAATGGCGAAAAATTAAAGGTTAAAATAGAGTCTTTAGGTAAAACCAGCGACACAATTGGGAAATCCAGCAATGCGCAGGCAGTATTACCTTATGTGGTTAAAATAGCCAGAGGCACACCTGATTTTACTGGAGAAAGAAAATCTACCTGGTTTATTTCAGATACCGTGATTGCAAATATTGGCGGTGAGTCATCGTCATCCATCGATTTTTGGTTGGGTATTTGTAAGGCATTGAAGTTTAACTGGTGTGTGAATTATCTCACCAGCAAACTGGCGGGGGATACATTTACGCTTGGGTTAAATATTTCCTATTATCCTAAAAATACGACCTGTAAGCCTGAAAACACCGTTATAAAAGTAGATGATATCGCCTTGTTCCAGCTCAGAAATCAGGGAAAGATTGCGGCGAACAGTAAGGAAGGAACAATTACGTTGAAATGTGATAATCTTTTCGGCGACAAAAAACAAGCATCGCGGAATATGGTTGTATATCTTTCTAGCAGTGACTTAGTTAAAGGAAGTAATACTATTTTGCGTGGTAAAACAGATAATGGTGTAGGGTTTGTGTTGGATCTAACAGAACCACCAAAAGGGACTGAGGCTGCCATTAAAATTTCGGCCAACGGCGATCAGGGCGCGGCGACATCATTATGGAAAACAGATAAACCAGGAGTTTCATTAAATAGCAACATTATTAATATACCAGTCATGGCCAGTTACTATGTATATGATGAAAAAAAAGTTAAATCTGGCGCACTGGAAGCAACCGCATTAATCAACGTGAAATACGATTAATAACAAGCAAGATGAGCAAGTGGCTAATAATAAGAAATAATAAGGTGTCTGCATTTCCCCCTCTCTCCGAGGGGGCTTTTTTTAGCGATGATAAAAAATCTCACCGTCGTAGGCTTTAATGATTTTACCGTCGGTGTCGCTGATCAACACGTACGCGCCACCCATATAGGTCCAGTGCGTCCCGGCATCCGGCGCGGGCAGGTTACGCAACTGCCACTGCTTAATGTTGTACTCATCGGTACGGTACATCTCTGGTACGGTGTCCCCTGGTTTGTAATGCTTAAAGTCAGCAATGAAACTGCTTAACTCATACTTAGAAATTCCCGAGGTATTGGTCGAACCCGCGGTGGCTGGTGCGGCCCAGGCGGCACTGGTAACCAGCAAAAGCGCACCCAGCAACATCTTATTTTTAATGGTCATAAACTCTCCACTTTGGGGATCTGTAATATCAGTCGCATATCTTTCCTGCCATACAATATAACTGACAAGCGATATTTTGTTAGTGATCCCATGATTTCGTAAAAAGTGTAAATGAAAGGATGTAGCAAAAGCATCCTCATTGAGCGAGAAGTGAGCGGAATAAGCTGATTTAAGAATCATCCTGGGCTAAAAGGATAGCGAAGCCCAGGTGATTGTTTTATCTCATAATACCCATAAAGCCATGCACTCCCATATACACCCCGACTAAACCAATTAACAGACTGGAAAAATAGGGGGCGCGTTTAGCGAGAGTGTTAAATCCGCTCCAGCGTTTTGCAACTTGTTGAACACTGATTGCCGCTCCAACGCCTACTGTAACCAGCGTTAGTGCCAGACCGATGCTGAAACTGACGACCAGTGTTGCGCCCAGTGTCAGGGCTTTCAACTGAATGCAAATCAACAGCACGGTAATTGCTGCCGGGCAGGGAATAAGGCCACCTGTTAAGCCAAATAACAAAATTTGCCAGTTGGTGACCTCTCTACCATCAAAGCGTCGTTTAATGTCATTGGCATGGGCTCGTGCATGGGCATCCTGATACTCTTCGTTGTCGCCATGTTCATGATGGTGATGATGTTCGTGGTCGTGGTCGTGGTCGTGGTCGTGGTCGTGGTCTTGATGATGTTCGTGATCGTGGTGATGATGCTCATGCATATTCTCCAGCCAGTTGCGTTCGCCGCGCCAGGTACGCCAGAACATCCAGAAAGCGGTGCTAATAATGATCACTGCGGAAATCAACTGGAGCCACGGTTCTGCTGATTGAGCAGTAAAGCGCTTGCTGATCACCATCCCGCCAAAGGCAATCAACCAGACCACTGCGGTATGCGAAATGGTTGCTGCCAGTCCGAGCATCACCGCCTGTTTAATGGTGCCTTTGATGGCGATGATAAACGCCGCCATCATCGTTTTTGAGTGCCCTGGTTCCAGGCCATGAAGCGCACCAAGTAAGATGGCGCTGGGGATGAAGAACCAGGCGTTTCCTTGCTGAAGAAGAGTTGTAAATTCGGTCATGATAATAATTCTTAGTATTAATTCGGCAATCTGATTCTACTCCCCCCCAGTACCTGATACTACCCCCCAGTAGATTAATAGTGCTATGATTTTTCATGTTCTTGTTAACCAGGTGTTGCCATGTCTCATACAATCCGTGATAAACAGAAACTGAAAGCGCGTGCCAGTAAGATTCAGGGCCAGGTCGTGGCGCTCAAGAAAATGCTCGACGAGCCGCACGAATGCGCTGCAGTTTTACAACAGATTGCTGCTATCCGTGGCGCGGTAAACGGTCTGATGCGGGAAGTGATTAAAGGTCATCTAACGGAACATATCGTTCACCAGGGGGATGAGCTAAAACGTGAAGAAGATCTGGATGTTGTTCTGAAGGTGCTGGATTCTTATATCAAATGAAAGTGCCTAATATGGCCGTAGTTGAGGCAATAAATAGAGGGACAAGTGACGTTAAGCTGAATTAGAGTAAATGGCGTGAGGACACACGCCATTCGAGGTTATAGTTTGATTAATTTTCGAAAAATTGCTTCACAGCCCAGCCACCATGACCACCTGGAGTTATGAATGAAACAAAACCTTTGTCATCTACGCTCTGGATTTCTACCGTCATTGATTCATCTAACACGCGACATTTATTGGATGTAATGAGACTCAGCATAGCCTGTTGGTCATTGTCCTGGATGTAACTGATCATCTCGTAAAAGTCAGTTAACTTTTTACAGTTAAATGTACCTTCTTTAAGTGTTGCGCTGTCTCCGTGACTTAGTGCGAATGCATTTGGCATCATTGCCACAAAGATGACGGTAACGAGTAGTTTTTTCATTTTAGCCTCTTATAATTCAGAACATTCACTGATGTTGTAAGTGCCTTTTCTACCATCATCGTTTACGAGATGTAGCACGAAGATGATGGGATTGGCATCAATGAAAGATACAGAGACGTTCCCGCTTTCGGTGCTATACATCTTTGCAATCTGTTTTTCACCAATATATGAGAGATCCCAACTCACTCCGTTCAAGCTAAAATGCATCTGTTTGCCGTCAATATCGATGGAGGATTGTGCCGTAACGGTTTTCCCATTGCTGCCAATTTGACCCTGCTGAAGAGCATCACATTTATAGGAGCTTGCATAAGTAGATAGAGGTAGTAGCAGAAGTGCAGCAAAAATTTTACTCTTCATATTTTCCCTTTGCTTGGATTTGGGTTACCTATTTTGGGGTAGTCATTATAAAACTATTAATTAGTAAAACGAACAAGTTTTCATTTGTTTAGCAATGGTATTGTTTAGGTTTGAAATTATTACGTATTTTCATAGCAATAGGTTGGATAAACAGCAGTTCAGGGAACAAGTTGCACTATCTACATACTTTTCCGCTTTCCATTGCATGTTAGGTAATAGATAGCCTTTGCCCGTAAGACTAAAAATATTAGAAATGACTCATTCGAATACCTTCTATTCACCTTAATATAGGTTTGATTATTGTAATCGTTTAATGTGTCTTATGATTTTTTCCTACTTTTCATTTGCATAATATAGGGGGCACAGCATGCTCTTGAAATTAATTATTAAAATATTTAAATTTTACAGCACACAACTACTTTTCGTTGTCTTATGTGTTGAACGTACTTCGAGTATAGGTAGGGTTGTATATATATTGCGTGGGTAGAGTTAGAATAGAGGAAGCATCATTTATAGAATATTCAAGAACGTTAGCCTGTGATCAATAAATAAAAATATCAAATGGTGTTCAAACATATTTTTCTATGAAAAATCCAGCCATCTATGATGAATTTTTAGATCCATTTTAATTAAAGTATGATTATGAACCAAGATTTAGCCAAGAATGGGGGTATAGCGCGTATCCAATGACACCGGAAAACGCATCTATGAAGTCCTTATTTATCTCTATAAGAGGAAATCAACACTAATAAAATGTAGTGATGTAACATATCGAGCAGGTTGCTCTGATGCTGGTCTTCAACTGTGGCTTAAACAGCTATCAAACTTCGGTGTTATTGAGATGAAAGAATTATCATTCTCAACTATCAATCTCAAAAAGCTAGAGAAAATAGACCTTAATTATTCCACTCTCTAAATTTATCTATTTATTTAAAGTAAAAATGAAAATATTATGGTATCAGCTACGTGGTGGTAACTGGTTTTTATGATCATAGGTACATATACAGGGAACCCTGGAAAACGAAAGTAATATATTGATGATTTCGTTTGTTATAACTTCGTGGTATCAAGTCCGGCGGCTTTGAGTCGCTCGGTAAGATTTCTCATTTTGCTGAACTCTGTAGCAAAGCTGGCTTTAAGTCCTACACCTTCGCAAAACTCTTTTGCCGTGACGTTTTTCAGATGGTCAGCGTATTTGATCATCTGGAGGTGCATTTCCATCGTTTGGCTATTTCGTGGTGCGCTGCTAATGGCTTGCTTAATGTTCTCGTAGATCTGGGTTTCTGTCATTTTTATCTCACCTATCAAATTTAGATAAATAATATAAATTAGCTAATTAAGATAGTCTACAGTTTTTACCACCTGAATGATGGGTGTGAATTGTTTCTTTTTCATTACTGATATGGGGTACACAGTGAAGACGTAATGAATGGAGGCGAGCTTGCATCTGCAAGCCTCTTCCCCTAAGCTGGCACAAAATATAGAGATTCAACCAAACGACTCGGGGTGCCCTTCTGCGTGAAGGCTGAGAAATACCCGTATCACCTGATCTGGATAATGCCAGCGTAGGGAAGTCACGGACCACCAGGTCATTGCTTCTTCACGTTATGGCAGGAGCAAACTATGCAAGTCGACCTGCTGAGTTCCGCGCAATCTGCGCACGCGTTACACCTTTTTCACCAACATTCCCCTCTTGTGCACTGCATGACCAACGATGTGGTGCAAACCTTTACTGCCAATACCTTGCTGGCGCTCGGTGCATCGCCAGCGATGGTTATCGAAACCGAAGAGGCCAGTCAGTTTGCGGCTATCGCCAGTGCCTTGTTGATTAACGTTGGCACACTGACGCAGCCACGCGCACAGGCGATGCGTGCTGCCGTTGAGCAAGCAAAAAGCTCTCAAACACCCTGGACGCTTGATCCAGTAGCGGTTGGTGCGCTCGATTATCGCCGCCATTTTTGTCATGAACTTTTATCTTTTAAACCGGCAGCGATACGTGGTAATGCTTCGGAAATCATGGCATTAGCTGGCGTTGCTAATGGTGGACGGGGAGTGGATACCACTGACGCCGCAGTTAACGCGATACCCGCTGCACAAACACTGGCACGGGAAACTGGCGCAATCGTCGTGGTCACTGGCGAGGTGGATTATGTTACCGATGGCCATCGCGCCGTTGGCATTCACGGTGGCGATCCGTTAATGACCAAAGTGGTAGGAACTGGCTGTGCATTATCGGCGGTTGTCGCTGCCTGTTGTGCGTTACCAGGCGATATGCTGGAAAATGTCGCATCTGCCTGTCACTGGATGAAACAAGCCGGAGAACGCGCAGTCGCCAGAAGCGAGGGGCCAGGCAGTTTTGTTCCACATTTCCTTGATGCGCTCTGGCAATTGACGCAGGAGGTGCAGGCATGAAACGAATTAACGCTCTGACGATTGCCGGTACTGATCCGAGTGGTGGTGCGGGGATTCAGGCCGATCTTAAAACCTTCTCGGCACTTGGCGCTTATGGTTGCTCAGTTATTACTGCACTGGTGGCGCAAAATACCCGTGGCGTACAGTCGGTGTATCGCATTGAGCCTGATTTTGTCGCCGCCCAGCTCGATTCGGTGTTCAGCGATGTGCGAATCGATACCACTAAAATCGGTATGTTGGCGGAAACCGATATTGTTGAAGCGGTGGCAGAACGGTTGCAACGTTATCAGATCCAAAACGTGGTACTCGACACCGTTATGCTGGCAAAAAGTGGCGACCCACTGCTTTCACCTTCGGCAGTTGCCACGCTACGCAGTCGATTATTGCCACAGGTTTCATTAATAACGCCAAACTTGCCCGAAGCTGCTGCCTTGCTCGACGCGCCACACGCGCGCACCGAACAGGAAATGCTGGAACAAGGGCGAGCGCTGTTGGCGATGGGCTGTGGCGCAGTGCTAATGAAAGGTGGCCATCTGGATGATGAGCAAAGCCCGGACTGGCTGTTTACCCGCGAGGGTGAACAACGGTTTACCGCACCGCGCATTATGACCAAAAACACCCACGGCACTGGTTGTACACTCTCTGCGGCGTTGGCTGCACTACGCCCGCGCCATACAAACTGGGCTGACACCGTACAGGAGGCAAAAAGCTGGCTTTCATCGGCGTTAGCCCAGGCCGACACGCTGGAAGTTGGTCACGGTATTGGTCCGGTTCACCACTTCCACGCCTGGTGGTGAGCACCGTACTATAGCTGCTTTGGTTATTGTCAGCCTTTGGCACTGACATTCAGGGATGAAACCAATGCAGCTAAGAATTACCAGTCGAAAAAAACTCACCGCTCTATTATGCGCTCTTGGGCTAATTTCCATCGTTGCAATTTATCCGCGTCAGACGGTGAATTTTTTCTATTCGACAGCAGTTCAGATTACAGACTACATCCACTTCTACGGTTATCGCCCGGTTAAATCTTTCGCTATTCATATTCCTGCCAGTTACACCATTCACGGAATAGATGTTTCGCGCTGGCAGGAGCGGATCGACTGGCAGCGGGTGGCAAAAATGCGCGATAACGGTATCCGCTTACAATTTGCCTTTATCAAGGCGACGGAAGGCGAAAAGCTGGTGGACCCCTATTTTTCGCGTAACTGGCAACTAAGCCGCGAAAATGGCCTGCTGCGCGGGGCGTATCATTATTTCTCCCCGTCGGTAGCAGCGCCTGTTCAGGCGCGATTATTTCTGCAAACGGTGGATTTCTCACAAGGCGATTTCCCTGCCGTGCTGGACGTAGAAGAACGGGGAAAATTATCGGCAAAAGAATTACGCAAGCGGGTAAGTCAGTGGCTAAAAATGGTCGAAAAAAGTACGGGAAAAAAGCCGGTTATTTACTCAGGAGCCGTTTTTTATCACACCAATCTGGCGGGCTATTTCAATGAATATCCGTGGTGGGTGGCTCACTACTATCAACGTCGCCCGGACAATGACGGCATGGCCTGGCGTTTCTGGCAGCATTCCGACCGTGGGCAGGTAGATGGCATTAATGGTTCGGTGGATTTTAATGTGTTTAATGGCACAGAGGAGGAGTTGCAGGCATTCGTTGATGGGATTAAAGAAACGCCTTAAATAAGAAGCAGTGATATACTCCCACCAGACTCCCTGGCAGGAAAAAGACAAATGGAACAAGCGCATACCCAGCTGATTGCCCAACTGAACGAGCGTATTTTAGCGGCGGATAACACGCCGCTTTATATTAAGTTTGCCGAAACGGTAAAAAATGCCGTGCGCAGCGGGGTGCTGGAGCATGGCAATATTTTGCCCGGTGAGCGTGATTTAAGTCAGTTAACCGGCGTTTCACGCATTACGGTGCGCAAGGCGATGCAGGCGCTGGAAGAAGAGGGTGTGGTGACGCGTTCGCGCGGTTACGGCACGCAGATCAACAACATCTTCGAATACTCGTTGAAAGAAGCGCGAGGTTTTTCTCAGCAGGTGGTATTGCGCGGGAAAAAGCCCGATACGCTATGGGTTAACAAGCGTGTCGTGAAATGTCCCGAAGAAGTCGCGCAGCAGCTGGCGGTCGAAGCGGGAAGTGATGTCTTTTTGCTTAAGCGTATTCGCTATGTCGATGAAGAAGCGGTATCAATTGAGGAATCGTGGGTTCCTGCGCATTTAATTCATGATGTTGATGCCATCGGAATTTCTCTTTATGACTATTTCCGCAGCCAGCACATTTACCCACAACGTACACGTTCCCGCGTTAGCGCCCGGATGCCAGATGCCGAGTTTCAGTCACATATTCAGTTAGATAGCAAAATACCGGTGCTGGTGATCAAGCAAGTGGCGCTTGACCAACAGCAACGGCCTATTGAGTACAGCATTAGCCACTGTCGCAGCGATCTATACGTTTTTGTGTGCGAGGAGTAGTTCCTCGCGCGTTGGCGCACAATCACCGCCCCGATGCCCGACAACCCACGACGCCACTGCATTGCCCAGTAATACGGCATCCGCCAGTGGCAGACCAGAGGCCAACCCGGCAAGTACGCCACCTGCATGACTGTCGCCCGCCCCAATGGTGTCTACAACTTGCGTGGGAAATGCCGGAATGCAGCCAGAAGCGTCGTTGCTGAAATACCATGCGCCCTCTTTATCGAGACGAATGATCAACGGCGTGGCAAATTTCTCCTGCCATTGCTTGCCAAGTGTTGTTATCTCTGCGGATAAAGCAAAACGTTCGGCGGCAATCTCAGCCTCCTGACGATTGAGCGACACTAAAGGTCGACAGGCCATGATCCGCGCCAGTAATGCCTCCGGGATATCGCCAATACGTGGGCCAAAATCGATAAACGGCGTCACGTCTTGCAGCTTTTCCAGCCATTCCACTAATAATTCGCCGCAGGGCGAGGCCAGTTGATAACCGGAAAAATAGAGCAGGCTGCCAGGCGCAACGGTTAATCGCGCCAGCCACTGGCGATTCCACTGATTTTCCACACCGCTGAATGACATAAAAGTGCGTTCGCCATCCGGCTCAACCAGCGCCAGACACCAGCCGTTATCACCTTCGGCGTTATCGATCAGGCTGATTAAGCCCTCTTTTGCCATCCGGTTGCGAATAATCTCCGCCCACACGCCCTGACCGAGCGGCAAGGCGTTACCCGCTTCGATGCCGAGGCGCTTTAACGCCACGGCAATATTCAGTGCGCAGCCGCCAACGTTAACGCTCTGCTGTTTCAGTTCGATATCGCACCCACGCCAGGGGAGGGCATAAGCGTCGGCGATCACATCAATGACTGCCGCGCCAATCACCATAACCGGCTGACGCGTGGTTAATTCAGGCAGCAGCGTGTGTAATCGAGCGCCGCTCATGCCGCCTCCCGTTGTTGACGATATTTCGCCAGCGCTGTGGCATAGCGGTTGAAATCAAGCTGATTTACCGCATCCAACTCCGCCTTTAACGCAGGATCGATAGCGTTAATGCCATGCAACGCGCCGCAGATTGCCGTCGCCATAGCACCGATGGTGTCTGTATCGCCGCCAAGGTTAGCGCACAGGACGGCGCAGCGATTCGGGTCG
>ERZ779880.2571-NODE-2571-length-12549-cov-2.594285_pt1 | contig 12549 bp, 7 predicted proteins | sample MGYA00511555_ERZ779880 | MGnify/ENA primary metagenome ERZ779880 (study PRJEB29588, sample SAMEA2145815) | human gut metagenome | biome: human gut; feature: human-associated habitat; material: faeces | place: Denmark | collected 2008/2010 ...
CCGGGATGGTGTGGGCGTTTTTCGCCGCGCTGGCTGCCGGTTGGCTGGCCTCTGTAAGTGGACTGTCCGCGTTCTGGGCGAGCGTAATTACTACCGTACCCTTCTCGGCGGTGGTGGTCTGGCAAGGGCGTTTCTGGTTACTGTCATTTATTCCCGGTGGCTTTCTCGGCATGACGCTGTTTTTTGCCAGCGGGATGAACTGGACGGTGACGTTACTGGGTTTTCTGGCGGGTAACTGCGTGGGGATAATTTCAGAATATGGCGGACAAAAATTAAGCGAAGCGACGACTAAACGCGACGGGTATTAAAAGTTATTCAAAAATGATTACCCATCTCTAATTGATACCTCTACAGTTATGCTTGGAGAAATTCATATTAGATAATGGCGGGAATGGTTTAATGAACTCAATTTTTACCGAAGAGAATCTGTTGGCATTTACTACCGCTGCGCGTTTTGGCAGTTTCAGTAAAGCCGCAGAAGAGTTGGGTTTAACCACTTCCGCCATTAGCTACACCATCAAGCGAATGGAAACAGGGCTGGATGTGGTGCTGTTCACTCGCAGTACCCGCAGCATTGAGTTAACGGAGTCCGGGCGTTATTTTTTCCGCAAAGCTACCGACCTGCTGAATGATTTTCACGCCATCAAACGCAGCATCGATACTATTTCGCAGGGCATAGAAGCGCGTGTGCGCATTTGTATTAATCAGTTGCTTTATACGCCCAAACACACCGCACGCTTATTACAGGTGCTGAAAAAGCAGTTTCCTACCTGCCAGATTACCGTCACCACCGAAGTGTATAACGGCGTCTGGGATGCGATTATTAATAATCAGGCAAATATCGCTATCGGCGCACCCGACACGCTGCTGGACGGCGGCGGTATTGATTACACTGAAATTGGCGCGATTCGCTGGGCTTTTGCTATCGCCCCGGATCACCCGTTAGCCTTTGTGCCGGAACCATCGCCGAAAGCCAACTGCGTCTCTACCCTAATATTATGGTGGAGGACACCGCGCATACGATTAATAAAAAAGTGGGCTGGTTGCTGCACGGGCAGGAGTCAATTCTGGTGCCAGATTTCAACACCAAATGTCAGTGCCAGATTTTAGGTGAAGGGATTGTTTTTTTGCCAGATTACATGGTCCGTGAGGCGATGGCGCAATCCCTGCTGGTTACCCGACAAATCCATAACCCGCGCCAGGATTCACGCATGTTACTGGCGACTCAGCATTCTGCTACGGGTCAGGTGACGCAGTGGATTAAAAAACAATTTGCGCCAAATGGCATATTAACGGGGATCTATCAGGATTTACTGCATCGGGAGAATTAATCGCTGCCAACCTCCCGATGCGCTGTGAATAGCGGTTTACATCAACCACCTGCTTTCATTACCCATTCAGAGATAAATTTATTACCCGGTACTGGCGGAGAGTACAAATAGCCCTGCAAAAAGTGAACGCCTTTACCGATCATTAAATCCGCCTGCTCCTGGGTTTCTACCCCTTCCGCCACGATACTCAGACCAGGCTTACGCGCCAGTTCGACAATATTGTCCACAATATGACCGGATATTTCGTCGACACCCGCCATTTGCACAAATGACTTATCGATCTTAATAAAATCGACCGGGAACGCCTGCAAGTAACGATAGGTCGCATAACCCGTACCAAAGTCATCCAGCGCAAAGGTAATGTTATGCTGATGAAGGCTGTCAAATATCGCTCTGGCTTCTGGCGTTACCGGAATAGGGTTACGTTCCGTTAGCTCGAGAACCAGTTTGATTTTATCGTTTCCTAATTTCTTGACCAGGTTCAGGCATTCTTTTTCAAATCCCGCGGCCAAAAAACAACCCGCCGAGACGTTGATACCAATATGGAAATTATCCGGCAGCAAATGTTTTACCGGCATCAGAATATCCGCAGTCTGTTTCATCAGTTGGCGGGTCATTATGACAATAAGACCGGATGACTCCGCCAGAGGAATAAACTGATCCGGCGGGATGATTCCCGTTTGTGGATGTTCCCAGCGGACAAGCACTTCACAGCCCGTCAGTACCCCAGTCTGCGCGCAGAAAACCGGTTGGATCCACGGTTTAAATTCATGGTTTTCCAACGCCAGACTGATGGCTTCAGGCGTGACGATATGGTGACAACGGTTATCAGGGATATAAAAATTATTTTTATTTCCCGTGCCACTAATGACTTGCGGATGATATTGAAAAAAGATATCCCGCCAGAAGGTAATATCACTCTGGATGCCTAGTTTTTCATACAGCTGCTTCTTTTGATGTGAAATTGTCTTTGCACTGCGATTTCTGTACTGTGAGATTTCTGTAACCGACATTCCCTCCATTAGCAGCTTGAGTAAAAGCCGTTCTTTTTCGGACACGATACCAGGCAACGTCAAATTCACCGTTGCCCCGAACTCTTCCAAAAAAACACTCAAATCATGCGAAGCCATTGAACACACCTTGATTAAATCTTGTGCGCCAGCTAAATCTGCGAGTCTTCACTCTGACGGATAAAGCTGGCTGCAAGAAAATGACACAGAGAGCCGAATTATCTCCCGTTCGGCTCTCTCTCCTTTTACTCATTATTCAGATCAGAATTGCCACTTAATGCCAACCATTGCAGAGGTGTCATTATATCCCCTATCGGCAACCTGAACGCCCACATTCCCCCAGACATTCAGGTTGGCATTTAGCTGTCCTTCCACCCCGGTTTTTATCTCAGCAATATTTCGGGCTCCATCCTGAGTGACAGACACGCCATCCATACTGGTGCTGAAATCCTTACTGTTATGTAGCCAGTTCACTTCTACAAACGGCTGGAACTCGCGGGATTTACCGTCATCCATTTTATGGTGGCTCTTCAGCCAGGTTTTTACGCCAAGTCGGGTTTGAACATTGCCATCACCGTTGCTATGAACGAGGGTTCCGTTGCTTTCGCGGTGCTTATCGGCTTTGACTCCCATCCAGGTAACCTGTGCTTGCGGCTGAACATACCATTCATTACGCGTTCCCTGGCTGCCATTAAATTCAGCTAATTTGTGTTTGTATCCAGCTTCCAGTGAAGCGGTAAATCCTTTTGATTTATAGGATTCACTTTGTAAGTCATCCCCTTTCACTGTGTTATCAAACCAGCTGTACTGCGCCCAACTGTCGAGATACGCGCCATTACGCGACTCGTCATCGGCATACCAGGTGGCATAGAGGCCTGTGCTATATCCGTTCACACTCGCTTTTGCACGATAACCGGTTCGCGAGGAAATGGTTTTGCTGTCGCTGTTGCCATATCCCGCCATGACCCCAACATGCCAGCGGTCGCTGCCGTTTTGGCTCCACTGCGCGACATCGCCTCCCAGTTGCAGAACATAGCGATTGCTTTGGGTTTTCAGCTGGCCGCTGCCATCACGCCATTTATTATGACCACCTTCATGGCGCATCCACATAGTGGTTTGTTTCTGCTCACCCGTCACCATGTCGGTATAGTACGTATTACCCAGACGCTCATGCAGACGCGTGGTGAACATGGTATTCGCTGCTGCAAGGTTCGCAATGTAGCTACCCGCCTCCGGTCGCAGGTCATTATCCACATTCAGATCCGGACCCGGCGTAGGTGTCGGGTTAGGGTTCGGCTCTGGATTCGGGTTTGGCTCTGGATTCGGCATCGGGTCTGGCTCCGGCTGCAGTTCAGGAGAATCACTGCCGCTGGTCAGATACCAGTTACCACTATTTGCCCCTTGTCCACGCGCGAGAGTGTAGTCATACGCCCCCGCAACGATACGCCCAGCCTGAACAAATTCGCCCTCAGACTTACCGTCTACATGGATAAGTTCGATACCGTTAAGGGTTTTCGCACCTGTACCGCCAGCGTTATTCACCGTAACGGCAGTCGTGCCGCTAGTATCGCCCTCGACAACCAATTTATCGGTTACTGAGTCATCGCCATTCAGTACCGTATTCATTACTAGTTGACCGTTATTACCGTGGTAGTTCCCCTTCACCACTAACACATTGCCAGCTTGCTGTCCTGACATTCCGGTCATCAGCGTACCGTTGTTGGTCAGATTGCCGCCCAGGGCGTAATTCACAGACGCAGCCGCTCTTTTTTCAGCGCTATTATTCAACGCCAGGGTACCGTTGTTCTCAACGTTTGCGCTACCCAATCCCTGCGCATGACTTACCAGGACATTAGCCGAATTAGCAATGTTCACATTCGCCGTCAGGTTGCTGTTATCGCCCGCGATGTCCAGCGTGCCGCCCTGAATATTCAGCTCTCCGCTCCCCGTTAACGAACCGGTTGAAGTGCCCCCGTTGGTAACCGTCAGACTGCCGCCATTTAAGCTCAGCAGTGAATCGGCGCTGCCATTGAGCGTGCCCACGGTCTGGCTGTGACCATTCATGTCCAGTTCAGTCTCTGCCGCCAGACGCAGTTCATGGGTATTACCCAACACGTTATCGTTATTCAACAAAAGCGTCCCACTGCGCAGATCGGTAACACCGGTATAGTCGTTGTCTTTGTTAGAAAGCGATACGGTCTGACCCTTCTGGCTGCTGAATGCCAGGTCACCACTGCCGGTAATCTTTGCGCTGAGATCGGCGGCATTCTCGCTTTTACCGTTAGAGCTCAGCACCAGAGCATCGCTGTCGGTAGCGTGTAAATCAAGCTGGGTCAGGCCGTAACCAATATACAGACCGTCATTGTTTACCCCACTCGTCAGACGATAGTCGTAAGTGCCGACGGCCGCTTTTTGCCCATTCTGCTGAATATCACGTTGGGCGCTGCTGGAGAGGATTTGCCCATTTTTATCCTGCAATTGCAGATTGCCCGCATCGCCCAGAACTTCCGCACCTTGCGCATCAACCAACTTAATGGTGCTGTTACCATCATCGACTTCAGTGAGCGATAACGCAGAGTCAATATCACGAGATACTGAGCGGACAACGTCACTGTCAGAAACCTGAATCACACCCTCGCCGCGCAAATCCAGCGTTTTACTAACGTTGACCGTCCCTTCTGTCATCTGTGCACCTGCTGTCAGGGCACCAAAATCAACGGTTCCGCCGGAGAATCCCAAAGTGCTAATGGAGTGAGCGCCCTTACCCACTGTTACCAGGCTTCCCTGACCCGCAGTGATCCCGCCTTTCTGCAGAAACTCAGCATTCTTTTCCAGATTAAATGTCGTGTTCTGGAACGCCAGTGAACCCTGGAACCAGTCTGTATAAGCAAACTCATCGAAGGAGAATTCGTGATTCCCCATGTTTATTTCAACAATGCCTCTACCTTCAAGATCGTTATCAAATACCCAATCTTTGTTGGCATTAATTTGCAATTTGCCATCGACATCCAGCTCTGCACGACCGATATTCTTGTCTTCAGAAATAACAGCGACAGCACCAGAAGCAACATCAATATATCCGCTGAATGCATAGTTATTGCCGGTCAACTCCACCGTCCCACTGTCGATACTTATTGTACCGTTGCCAGAGATCTTATTGGCAAAGGTCATGCTATCGTCAGCCTTCAGGTGTAATTTCCCGCGGTTGTTGATCTCTGCTGTACCTATATTTTGGGTGATCCCTAAAGCGCCATTTTGCTCAATTTTGACTTTACCACTAAAGGCAGAGTTATCACCGGTTAAGTAAGTCGTGCCATTGAGCGCATTGATATAGCCCAGGCCCTCGCTGCCACTGACAATATCCGCGGAAATAGTCGCGTCTTTATCCGTGTGGTTTAAGGTGATTTTCTTCTCGGATGTCTTTGCCCACACAAACTCAATTTTTTCGGCATCAATAATCCCTGCTGCCTTCGCTGCGCTTCCTTCCTGTGCCCCTAACGCTAACTCAGAGTTGGTGCTTAAACTAATAGTAGGCGCAGAAATTTTACCACCTTCCGAAACAGCAAGTGTTGTATCGGAGACTTGATCATAATAGCCCAGGCTAATTTGCTTCCTGGCATTAACTTCACCGCCGTTATTAACTGACAGGTACTGATTACCACCGTAACTGCCGTAAACGCCCATAAAGAAGGTTTCGGAATTTACCTGGCTACCTTCACCACTGACATTTCCCTGCAAATAGGTCAGACGGCTGGTGCCCTTAACATGGATTTTGCCGCCGTTGGAGACATTAAAATAGCCGCGATCGTGTCTCATGCCTGAGTTTGATTCATACAAATCATCAGCATATAACTCGCTGCCAGCATTGGAGACATTCAGGAACCCCGTACCTTTCAGCAAAAAGTTAAGTGGGCCATTGATTGTTACCTTTCCTCCGGTAATATCCAACCCACCACCAGAAGCGAGAGTCAGACGCGGACGGGAAGTATCTGTCGCATTGATTACCAGATTGGCATTGTCTGTCACCGTAATACGGTAATCGATGCTCTGGTTCTCTTTGCCAAAATCAATAGTTTTATCCTGGTTTACGATGACATCATCGGCGAATACCAGAGATGAATATAAACTTATCGCGCTAATTAAAACAGCCCGGGACTTTTTTCCTTTTACTCTGCTCCCCAGCTCCGAGCAGACGCTCCAACAGTTACGGGACCTGTTCCACTTTAGCCGATATATTTTATTCATCACAATCTCCAGCAATACATCCAAATAAAACCAAGATTGCATAAACAGCAACGCATTAAATGCCATTCCGGTTACTGTTCATCGCATATAAAAATTCAAAAATTTTGCATAGCATTGGCAACCACATATCTGAGTATGTAGTTCAGAGGGTAATAAAATAGCAAGTTACTACTAAAAACTTATTTTAAGTTAACACTCTTAACTTTATCATTACATTCCCCCCCAGTCTCTAATACCTGCGCATTATATGTATCCGGGAACTCAAATCAACTCAAAATATAAACAAAAGCAGGAGAAATACATTTAATATACAGCCGGTAAAAGTGGTAACTCTTATTAGGTATCCAAATATAAGAATCGTCTTATTAATAAATATATAACCCTATAGGACTGAATCCATTCAGCTAATACAAAATAAAATCGTTAATTAATAAAATATAAAATCATGAAGTGATACAAGAGGAATTTCAGGATATGACATGACAATCATATATAATATATGCATAATTTTTTACAGCGAGTCAATGATTCCCGCGCCATATGCAGACATGGCGCGGTTTTATGCAATAACAATCACGCGTCCGGGAACATCACGCTATGGCCCGGCGCTTCACGATGGAGATGAATAAAGTTAAGGTGCCGCTCGTACTGGTCAAGAATATCGGTGATCACCTGCTCTTTGCTGTAGTCCATCAGGTCGTTGCCCTGGCTGCCTTCTAACAGGAAGGTTTCCAGCCGGTAGTAGGTCGATTTCCCGCTACGTGCGCGGTAGGTAAAGCCCGGCACCGAGTATTGCTGCGGCCAAATCTGATAGACAAAGTTTTGCTCTTCGCCCATATGCACCAACAAATCCAGATGCCCCAACTGTTGTCCCTCTTCCGGCGGCAGGCTTTTTAGCTCCACGTACGCGCCGCGCAACCGCAACTCCTGCGCCACTTCTTCCATTGCCGGGTAACAGACCGTCTCCATCATCTGTTTAGTGTAACGCGTGCCCGGATAATTCATCAGGCGCGAGAGACGTTTTTTCCAGCTCAGGCGATCCTGAAGCCCCAGCGGTCGCGGTGCGGTATCGCGGTTGGCACTTTCACGGCGGTAATCTTCTACCTTCAGAGATTTATACAACCCCGCCATCACGAAGAAGATCACAAAGCTGAACGGCAGCCCCATAATCACCGTGGTGTTTTGCAGCGCGGATATCCCGTTGGTCATCAGCATGCCGAGCGTCAGCAGGCCAATCGCCACCGACCAGAAGACGCGCAGCCAGCCGGGGGCGTCGCTGTTGATATCTTTAAGCTGCGAGGTGAAATTCCCCAGCACCAGCGCCCCGGAGTCCGCCGAGGTCACATAAAACAGCAGGCCAGTAATGGTGGCGACGGAGGCGCTAAAGGTAAACGCCGGATACTGCGCCAGCAGGCTGTAGAAGCCGCGCTCCGGATGGACCATCGCTTCCTCGGCAAATGCCGCGCCGCCGTGGATGATTTCATACAGCGCGCTATTGCCGAACACCGAGAGCCATAACAGCGTGAAGGTAAACGGAATAATCAACGTGCCCAGCACGAACTGGCGAATGGTACGCCCACGCGAGATACGCGCCAGGAACAAGCCGACAAACGGCGACCATGCCACCCACCATGCCCAGAAGAAGAGCGTCCAGTTATTCATCCACTCAACCGGGCGGTCGAAGGCAAAACTGTTGAGCGTCATGCCCATAAAGCGATTCACATAGTCGCCAACATTCAGCACCAGTGCATTAAGCAGGAACGAAGTGTCGCCCATAAACAACACGAACAGGATCAATCCCAGCGCCAGCGCGACATTAAGCTCCGATAACACGCGAATGCCCTTATCGACACCGGATGTCACCGAGATAGTGGCGATTATCACCGACAAGGCGATCAGTGCCGCTTTTGCCGCCATCGAATCGGGAATATCAAACAGTACGCTCAAGCCATAGTTAAGCTGCACCACACCGATACCGAGCGTAGTGGCAATACCGAAGATAGTGCCGATCACCGCTGCAATATCCACTGAGTGACCTATCGGCCCGTTAATCCGTTTACCGAAGATCGGGTACAGCGCCGAGCGGATGGTGAGCGGCAAATTATAACGATAGCTAAAGTATCCGAGCGCCATGCCCATCAGCGCATACATCGACCAGCCGGTTAAGCCGTAGTGAAACAGCGTCCAGACCATCGCCTGACGCGCGGCCTCAATCGTCTGTCCCGCGCCTTCCGGCGGCTGCATATACTGCGTTACCGGTTCGGCTACGGAAAAGAACATCAGATCGATACCGATCCCGGCAGCAAACAGCATCGCCGCCCAACTCAGCAGGCTGAATTCCGGTTTGGATTGTTCTGGCCCGAGCTTCACCGAACCAAAACGCGAACAAGCGATACAGACCACAAAGACAATATAGAGCGTTGCCGCCAGCAGATAGTACCAACCGAAGGTTTTAGAAACCCAGTCCAGCGTGCGGCCAATCCACAGGGCCGAGAAGTCGCGAAACAGGATCGTTGTCAGGGAAAACAACAAAATCAGTCCGGCGGAGGTGTAAAACACCACCGGATTGATTTTGTCCTTTTCCCTGCTGTGTGAAAGGTCTGTCATCCAGTATCCCCACTGTTATTGTTACCATTTAAAATCAAATTCGTAACAATTAAGACACATTTTATATTGAACGTCCAATCAATAACCGCTTTAATAGATAAACAACGCTGATGAATGGAGTGGCAAAAATGCCCAAATTGGGGATGCAGTCGATCCGGCGCAGACAACTGATCGACGCCACACTGGAAGCAATAAATGAAGTGGGCATGCACGATGCAACGATCGCGCAGATCGCCCGCCGTGCAGGCGTTTCTACGGGGATCATCAGCCACTATTTCAGGGACAAAAATGGTCTGCTGGAAGCAACCATGCGCGATATCACCAGTCAGCTGCGTGACGCGGTTTTGAATCGATTACATGCACTTCCGCAGGGCAGTGCAGAGCAGCGATTACAGGCGATTGTTGGCGGAAACTTCGATGAAACGCAGGTGAGCAGTGCGGCGATGAAAGCCTGGCTGGCGTTCTGGGCCAGCAGTATGCATCAGCCGATGCTCTATCGTTTACAGCAGGTCAGTAGCCGCCGCTTATTGTCGAATCTGGTGAGCGAGTTTCGCCGCGAATTGCCGCGCCACCAGGCACAGGAAGCGGGCTACGGCCTTGCCGCGCTGATTGACGGATTATGGCTGCGCGCGGCACTGAGCGGCAAACCGCTGGATAAACCTCTCGCACACTCGCTGACCCGTCACTTTATTACTCAGCATTTACCCACCGATTAACCGAGGAGACGTGATGTCCCGAATGGCAGAACAGCAGCTTTATATACATGGTGGTTATACCTCCGCCACCAGCGGTCGCACCTTCGAGACCATTAACCCGGCCAACGGTAACGTGCTGGCGACCGTGCAGGCCGCCGGGCGTGAGGATGTCGATCGCGCCGTGAAGAGTGCCCAACAGGGGCAAAAAATCTGGGCGGCGATGACCGCTATGGAACGCTCGCGTATTCTGCGTCGGGCCGTCGATATTCTGCGCGAGCGCAATGATGAACTCGCCAAACTGGAAACCCTCGACACCGGAAAAGCGTATTCGGAAACCTCAACCGTCGATATCGTTACCGGTGCGGACGTGCTGGAGTACTACGCCGGGCTGATCCCGTCGCTGGAAGGCAGCCAGATCCCGTTGCGTGAGACATCATTTGTCTACACTCGCCGCGAACCGCTGGGCGTGGTGGCAGGGATTGGCGCATGGAACTACCCGATCCAGATTGCCCTGTGGAAATCCGCCCCGGCGCTGGCGGCGGGTAATGCGATGATTTTCAAACCGAGCGAAGTCACTCCGCTTACCGCGTTAAAGCTGGCTGAAATTTACAGCGAAGCGGGCCTGCCGGACGGTGTATTTAACGTGTTGCCGGGCGTGGGCGCGGAGACCGGGCAATATCTGACCGAGCATCCGGGCATTGCCAAAGTGTCGTTTACCGGCGGCGTCGCCAGCGGCAAAAAAGTGATGGCTAACTCGGCAGCCTCTTCCCTGAAAGAAGTGACCATGGAACTGGGCGGTAAATCACCGCTGATCGTTTTCGACGATGCGGATCTCGATCTCGCCGCCGATATCGCCATGATGGCAAACTTCTTCAGCTCCGGTCAGGTGTGTACCAATGGCACCCGCGTCTTCGTTCCGGCGAAATGCAACGCCGCATTTGAGCAGAAAATTCTGGCGCGCGTTGAGCGCATTCGCGCGGGCGACGTTTTCGATCCGCAAACTAACTTCGGCCCGCTGGTCAGCTTCCCGCATCGCGATAACGTGCTGCGCTATATCGCCAAAGGCAAAGAGGAAGGCGCGCGCGTACTGTGCGGCGGCGATGTACTGAAAGGCGATGGCCTCGATAACGGCGCATGGGTTGCACCGACCGTGTTCACCGATTGCAGCGACGAGATGACCATCGTGCGTGAAGAGATCTTCGGGCCGGTGATGTCCATTCTGACCTACGAGTCGGAAGACGAAGTCATTCGCCGCGCCAATGATACCGACTACGGCCTGGCGGCGGGTATCGTGACGGCGGACCTGAACCGCGCGCATCGCGTCATTCATCAGCTGGAAGCGGGTATTTGCTGGATCAACACCTGGGGCGAATCCCCGGCAGAGATGCCCGTTGGCGGCTACAAACACTCCGGCATTGGTCGCGAGAACGGCGTGATGACGCTCCAGAGTTACACCCAGGTGAAGTCCATCCAGGTTGAGATGGCTAAATTCCAGTCCATATTCTAACCAGGAGGTTTATTTGCAATTTGACTACATCATTATTGGTGCCGGCTCAGCCGGCAACGTTCTCGCTACCCGTCTGACTGAAGATCCGAATACCTCCGTGTTGCTGCTTGAAGCGGGCGGCCCGGCCTATCGCTTTGACTTCCGCACCCAGATGCCCGCTGCCCTGGCATTCCCGCTACAGGGTAAACGCTACAACTGGGCTTACGAGACGGAACCTGAACCGTTTATGAATAACCGTCGCATGGAGTGCGGACGCGGTAAAGGCCTGGGTGGATCGTCGCTGATCAACGGCATGTGCTATATCCGTGGCAACGCGATGGATCTCGACAACTGGGCAAAAGAACCCGGTCTGGAGAACTGGAGTTATCTCGACTGCCTGCCCTACTACCGCAAGGCCGAGACTCGCGACGTGGGCGAGAACGACTACCACGGCGGCGACGGCCCGGTGAGCGTCACCACCTCCAAACCCGGCGTCAATCCGCTGTTTGAAGCGATGATTGAAGCGGGCGTGCAGGCGGGCTACCCGCGCACGGACGATCTCAACGGTTATCAGCAGGAAGGTTTCGGCCCGATGGATCGCACCGTCACGCCGCAGGGCCGCCGCGCCAGCACCGCGCGCGGTTATCTCGATCAGGCCAAATCGCGCCCAAACCTAACCATTCGTACTCACGCCATGACCGATCACATTATTTTTGACTGTAAACGCGCGGTGGGCGTCGAGTGGCTGGAAGGCGACAGCACCATTCCGACCCGCGCGACGGCGAACAAAGAAGTGCTGTTATGTGCAGGCGCGATTGCCTCACCGCAGATCCTGCAACGCTCTGGCGTCGGCAACGCTGAACTGTTGGCCGAGTTTGATATTCCGCTGGTGCATGATTTACCCGGCGTCGGTGAAAATCTTCAGGATCATCTGGAGATGTATCTGCAATATGAGTGCAAAGAACCGGTTTCCCTCTACCCTGCCCTGCAGTGGTGGAATCAGCCGAAAATCGGTGCGGAGTGGCTGTTTGGCGGCACCGGCGTTGGTGCCAGCAACCACTTTGAAGCAGGCGGATTTATTCGCAGCCGAGAGGAATTTGCGTGGCCGAATATTCAGTATCACTTCCTGCCGGTAGCGATTAACTATAACGGCTCGAATGCAGTGAAAGAGCACG
>ERZ779880.2584-NODE-2584-length-12506-cov-2.868364_pt1 | contig 12506 bp, 10 predicted proteins | sample MGYA00511555_ERZ779880 | MGnify/ENA primary metagenome ERZ779880 (study PRJEB29588, sample SAMEA2145815) | human gut metagenome | biome: human gut; feature: human-associated habitat; material: faeces | place: Denmark | collected 2008/2010 ...
ATCCTTCCACCGGCTTCATATAAACTGACCAATACAACATCGGATGGCAGAGGCGTGTATTCTTTTTGCATGTGTCCGGGTGGACAGGTTGTCAATGCCTCTTCGGAGTGTGGAAGGCTGGTTGTCAATGGTATGAGTGAATATGCTAGAGACAGAGCCAATGCGAACAGCGCCATTGTCGTAACGGTGGGACCGGAAGATTTTGGCGAGGGGCTGTTTGACGGTATGCAGTTTCAACGTCGGTTGGAACAGGCCGCCTATGAGCAGGGGCAAGGAAGAATTCCGGTACAGCTATTAGGGGATTTTCTACAGAACCGGGAAAGTACAGCACTTGGCGAAGTGACGCCGTGTCTGTGTGGGGAATATACGCTTACCAATGTGCGAAGCATTTTACCAAAAGAGATTGGCGATGCCATTGCGGAGAGCATTCCGCAGTTTGAAAGACGTATCCATGGATTTGGAAGAGTGGATGCGATCGTATCCGGCGTGGAGACGAGAACGTCATCTCCAATCCGCATTATACGGGATGATACGCTGCAGGCAAATTATGAAGGGGTTTACCCATGCGGTGAGGGTGCCGGTTATGCGGGAGGAATTACTTCGGCGGCGATGGATGGGCTGAAAGTGGCAGAACAGCTTATGCAGCAATTGGGAGAAAAGAAGTAACGGAAATTTCTCATACCGGAAGTTACTGTTTGAAGAACATATGTGCAGCATATTTAGAGCAAAAGATCATAGAAAGGAATGTAGGAAAATATGGATGATAAGAAAATTGCAAGAATTAACGAATTGTATCACAAATCAAAATCAGAAGGATTGACGGCAGAAGAAAAGGCAGAACAGCAGAAATTGCGCAAAGAGTATATCGACTCCGTCAAAAATAATCTGCGTGCGCAATTAAACAATGTAACGATTGTCAATCCGGACGGAACGACAAGAGATCTTGGTAAGGAAATGGCAGCGAAAGAGAGAAAGAAGGGACATTAATTGACCAAGGAAGAGCTTCGTGGACAAATGCGTGCCATGCGTGCCGAACTAACAGGGGATAAGAGAGATGCAGCAGAGCAGCAGGCAGTAGATCATATGATGGCTTTCTTACGTCAGAAGAGACCTCGCCGGTTCTATCCATTTGTGTCCTGCCGTACAGAGATCGATACACTTCAGTTATTGCAGAGAGTGTGGAAAGAACTGCCGGAAATAGCAGTGGCAGTGCCTTGCGTGGAGGAACAGCGGATGCAGTTTTATGAAGTAAGGGCAATGAATGATCTGCACAGAGGCACCATGGGGATATTAGAGCCGGCTGGTGTGGAGCCGGTTCGGGCAGAAGATGGAGTTATGCTGGTGCCGGGGCTTGCTTATGATGAAAGAGGTTACCGGGTCGGGTATGGTGCCGGATTTTATGACCGCTACTTTGCGGAATATGGATTGTGTAAACCGAATGCCGGAGGAGTACTCAAGATCGGTTATGCATTTTCGTTTCAACTTGTGCAGCGGATGGAAGCACAGGAGCATGATGTTGCATTGGATGCGCTTATGACAGAAAAGGGAATAAATTTTTTCGGATAACACTTTACAGGCAATCGGTTTTGTGTTAATATGTGAAAGTTGTTAATACCGTCACTCAGAAAGTGGTCACTCCGTCCATTTCTTAGTGATTGGAGAAAATAATTGATAGGAGGATTTTATTATGATCAGTAAAGAGAAGAAAGCAGAAATCATCAAGACTTATGGACGTACTCCAGAGGATACAGGTTCACCGGAAGTACAGATCGCTATCTTAACAGAGCGTATCCATGAGTTGACAGAGCACTTAAAGGTTAATAAGAAAGATCATCATTCCAGACGTGGTATGTTGAAGATGATCGGTCAGAGACGTAACCTTCTTGCATATCTTCAGAAGAAAGATCTTGAAGGATATCGTGCATTGATCGAGAAGCTTGGTCTTAGAAAATAATCAAAGTAATGGCTTGTATCGGCCGGTTGTGTATAGATTGCACAACCGGTTTTTTGCTGTTGCATATCATATGGTTCCATGATATAATTATACAGATAGTGTGCAGGCGGTTTCCGAGACTTCTGAAAAGATAATCTGAGCAGGTCGTTTTTTCAGTTGTTTCGGCTATGCCTGCATCCGGACGAGACAGGGAGTGTGCTGTGCCTGCCTTGTGCCGAGTATATTTTACAGCACGGAAATGAGGTTAATATATGTCATACAAGACTTATTCAATGGAGCTTGCAGGCAGAACTTTATCAATTGATATTGGACGAGTTGCTAAGCAGGCAAACGGTGCAGCATTGATGCACTATGGAGACACAACTGTATTATGTACGGCTACAGCATCCGATAAGCCACGCGAGGGAATCGATTTTTTCCCATTGTCTGTAGAGTTTGAAGAGAAGATGTATTCCGTTGGAAAGATTCCGGGAGGATTTAATAAACGTGAAGGTAAGGCTTCTGAGAATGCAGTACTTACAGCACGTGTTATCGACAGACCAATGCGTCCGTTGTTCCCGAAGGATTACCGCAATGACTGTTCTTTGAACAATCTGGTACTTTCCGTAGATCCGGAGTGTCGTCCGGAGTTAGTTGCTATGATCGGTTCTGCAGTGGCAACAAGTATTTCTGATATTCCTTTTGCAGGTCCTTGTGCTACAACACAGATGGGACTTGTGGATGGTGAGTTTATCGTCAATCCAAATCAGGAGCAGTGGGATAACGGAGATCTGCGTTTGACCGTAGCTTCTACTCGTGAAAAAGTTATTATGATCGAAGCTGGTGCGAATGAGCTTCCGGAGGACAAGATGATCGAAGCGATCTATAAATGTCACGAAGTAAACCAGACGATCATTCAGTTTGTTGATCAGATCGTTGCTGAGGTCGGCAAGCCAAAACATGAGTATACAAGCTGTGCGATCCCTGAGGAGATGTTTGCAGCGATCAAAGAGATCGTTCCTCCGGCAGAGATGGAAGAGGCAGTATTTTCTGACGATAAGCAGACAAGAGAAGAAAATGTTCGTCTTGTAACTGAGAAGTTAGCAGAGGCATTTGCGGATAAAGAGGATTGGTTAGAGATCCTTGATGAGGCTGTATATCAGTATCAGAAGAAGACAGTTCGTAAAATGATCTTAGTAGATCACAAACGTCCGGATGGACGTGCGATCGATCAGATCCGTCCGCTTGCAGCAGAGGTTGATCTTGTACCGAGGGTACATGGCTCTGCAATGTTTACACGTGGACAGACACAGATCTGTACGATCACAACGCTTGCACCGCTTTCTGAGTGCCAGCGTGTTGATGGATTAGATCCAAATAAGACAAGCAAGCGTTATATGCATCATTATAACTTCCCGTCTTATTCTGTTGGTGAGACAAAACCTAGCCGCGGACCTGGACGTCGTGAGATCGGACATGGTGCATTGGCAGAGAGAGCTCTTGTTCCGGTACTTCCAAGTGAGGAAGAGTTCCCATATGCAATCCGTACTGTTTCTGAGACTTTTGAATCCAACGGATCAACTTCTCAGGCAAGTATTTGTGCATCTACAATGTCATTGATGGCAGCAGGTGTACCGATCAAGAAACCGGTTGCAGGTATTTCCTGTGGATTGGTAACCGGTGATACAGACGATGAATATCTGGTATTGACAGATATTCAGGGCTTAGAGGATTTCTTCGGTGACATGGACTTTAAGGTGGCAGGTACCAAAGATGGTATTACAGCAATCCAGATGGATATTAAGATTCATGGACTTACAAGACCGATCGTTGAGGAGGCAATTCGTCGCACACGTGAGGCAAGAATGTACATTTTGAATGAGGTTATGCTTCCGGCAATCGGTGCACCTCGTGAGAAAGTGGGCACATATGCTCCGAAGATCGTTCAGATTCAGATCGATCCGCAGAAGATTGGCGATGTTGTTGGTCAGCGCGGTAAGACGATCAATACATTGATCGAGCGTACCGGTGTGAAGATCGACATTACAGATGACGGTTCCGTTTCTGTTTGTGGCGAAGATGAAGCGATGATGCAGGAGGCAATTCGCTTGATCCAGATCATTACAACGGATTATTATGAGGGACAGATCTTAGAGGGCGATGTTGTCAGCATCAAGGAGTTCGGTGCATTTGTTGAGTTCGCTCCGGGCAAAGAAGGAATGGTTCACATTTCTAAGATTGCAAATGAGCGTATCAATCATGTTGAGGATGTTCTTACCCTTGGAGATCATGTAAAAGTGGTATGCTTAGGTAAGGATAAGATGGGACGTACCAGCTTCAGCATTAAAGATGTAAAAGATCAGTTATAATCTTTTATTTATGCAGTAGATTGTGAGGATTGTCATAGGATGTTCGTATGGCAATCCTTTTTCTATAGTTGAGGAGAAACGAAGATGGATACAAAATCTCATAAAATTGCAGGCGTAGGAGTGTTAGTGGCTCTTGCTATGGTCCTTAGCTATTTGGAATCATTGATACCTATATCATTAGGTATTCCCGGAATTAAGCTTGGATTATCGAATGTGGTAACACTATTTGCGTTGTATCAGTTCGGTGGTGGGATAGCATTCGGAGTGGCTGTCTGCCGTATTGTACTATGTGGGGTCACCTTTGGCAGTTTGTCTACGATGCTGTATAGCTTTGCGGGGGGATTACTTAGTTTTGCAGTTATGTTTGTTTTGAAAAAAACAGAAAAGTTTTCGATATATGGGATCAGCATTGCCGGCGGCGTGATGCACAATGTCGGGCAGCTTTTGGTTGCGGCATACGTGATGCAGACTGCAAAAATTATTTATTATATGCCGGTTCTTCTTGTTGCCGGGACTCTGGCAGGTGCGGCAATTGGCATATTAGGAGCGATGATCTATCGCAGGATCGATACATAAACACAAGAACCGTATAATAGAAATCTGTTTGGCGCATACTACAAGAGATGAAACAGAAAAGTGAGGTGTGTGCAGATGGACGAGGTACTAAAAGAATATGGAATGCGTTTGCTGGTGAATGAAGAGACGGGTGTGAGAATGCAGCTGGTCTCGATCATTGGAGAGATTGAAGGACATGAATCGGCTTCCAGTCAGACCAAAACGACAAAATATGAGCATATGCTCCCGATCTTGGCGTCGTTAGAGCAGAGTGACAAATTGGATGGCATATTATTTTTGATCAATACGGTAGGTGGAGATGTGTCCTGTGGACTTGCGTTGGCAGAGATGATCGCCGGTTTATCCAAGCCAACAGTAGCGCTTGTTGTGGGAGACAGCCATTCGATCGGAGTGCCATTGTCAGTTGCGGCAGATTACACAGTGATCGCCCCATCGGCGACAGTGATCATTCATCCGGTACGCATGAGCGGAATGGTGCTTGGAGCGCCGCAGACATATGAGTATTTTCGTTTGATACAGGAACGGATCACCGGATTCATTGCCGCCCATTCTAACGTGAGTGAGGATACGATCGAACAGTGGATGATCACTCCGGGCATATTGAGCAGAGATCTGGGCACAATCTTGGTCGGCAGGCAGGCGGTAGAGGCAGGCTTGTATCAATGTGTGGGCGGTATTCATGAAGCACTGCAGGAATTGCAGCAGCGCATTGCCAAAAACAGAACAGACATTTGCAGTTGATATGAGGGTATGCTATAATGAGCTATAAGACGGCTCATTATAGTAGTTTACATAACCCGTTGTGTTCAGGTGCGCAGAGCGCGGGGGGAAGCTGTAAAGATTGCGTACAGAAATGAGGATGGATATGCCAGTTTGGAAGGGGATTATATTAGGTATTGTTCAGGGACTTGCAGAGTTTTTACCAATAAGCAGTTCCGGGCATTTGGTTATTTTGAAAGAGATCATGCACATAGACTTAGAGGGCGGTGGCCTTTTCTTTGATGTTATGCTGCATTTTGGAACATTATTTGCTATTTTTGTAGCATTCCGACATGATATTTTGAAGATGATCGTGGAAGGATTACATATTGTAGGAGACGTATTTGCAAATATCGGAATTTGGTTCTCAGGATTTCGTGGGAATGAGCGTCATTATCACAAAATTGTTCGTACAGCTTATCGAAAGTTTGTTATGTTAGTGATCGTGTCTACGATTCCGACAGGCGTGATCGGCATCTTATTTAAGGATACGGTGGAACTTGCAGGAACTATGTTGGTCGTTCCGGGCATCTGTCTGTTGATCACTTCTGTATTTTTGGTTATTGCAGATTATGCAGATGAAGGAACAAAACGACCAAGAGAGGCGTCGTATGTCAATGCGGGATTGATCGGTGTTGCACAGGGAATCGCAACAATGCCGGGGCTGTCGCGTTCCGGAACGACGATTACAGCTTGTCTGCTTTGCGGTTTTGAAAAGAAGTTTGCTGTGAAATATTCTTTTATTATGTCGATCCCGGCTGTTTTAGGCGCGGTCGTGTTGGAGTTAAAGGATGTTGCTAAGGCTCCACTGCAGGCGTCAGCAGTACCGGCATGTGCAGTGGCGACAGTTATTTCCGCAATAGTAGGATATTTGTCAATCTGCATTATGATGCGTTTGATACAGGGAAAGAAATATAAAATATTTGCAGTTTATTGTGCGATCGTAGGACTGATCACGGTCGGCTATGGAATATTCAGATAATTGGAGGAGTGTCATGGCAGCAAAGACATCTGCGGCAAAGAAAAAGGCAGGCAGCGGAGGGCGAAGTGCCAAAAAAACGACAAGCGGAGTAAAGGCAGTACATAGTACCAAGCCGTCTGGCAGGACAACGTCTAAAACGACGGCTCACAAGAAGAATGGAAGCGGTGGTACATCGAAAGCGAGTCGCACCGGGACGAATACATATCGTCGACGCACGATTGAAGAAATGAACGAGTATCAGGACCATATCGCATTTGAGCAGGGAATGACGATTTTGCTCAATTGTGCTGTGTTAGTGCTATGCTATGTGAGTTTTTTTGGGCTTGCCGGACAATTTGGAGCGGTAATAAAAAACATTTTTATGAAATTATTTGGCTGGACGGCATGGATGATTCCGATGGCAATCGTTCTTGCTGTTATTTTTTCGATCGTAAATCCGGGAGACAAACGCGTACCGCGCAGAATTGCCAGTGGTACGGTAATCGTGTTGGCGTTAATGGGATTGACGGGCAGTGGTATTGTTGGTAAATACATCGACTTAGGAGTATTCCGTGTACTGGGTGAAGTGGGTGGTTATTGCGTATTAGGCGCATTATTATTAGTTAGCATTTACATATTTTATGGAATTGAATGGATGGCAATGCTGCGCAAGCGAAATGCCTATTATCAGGAGATGGGAGAAGCCTATGAGGTGATCCGTCAAGAAGAAGATTACACGGAGCCATCTTACAAGGTTCGTCCACCGAAACGACGTAAGATATACTCGGATCATCAAATGCAGTCTGTCAATTTGCAGCAGATGAATGAGCAGATAGACCGGATGCAGGAAAAAGAACAGGAAAATCGCAAAAATACAAATACAACCAAAGAAAAAGCCGGAAAGCTGGAAGAGATATTACCGAGTGGGAAAAGTGTGCGTACGCAGACGCAGGAACAGGAGTCGATAGAGCATCAAAAAGTGCAGCAGGAAGAACAGCATATGTTGGTGGAGCCATCTTCAGAGATTCCAATCTATCGTGAGGAACTACGACGCAAGTTTGATAAACCGTTGTCGGAAACGATCACATCACCGTTACACGAGCAGCCTTCGACGCAGTCACTTGAGAGTTACATTGCGGAAACGAAGGAGAATATGACACAGGCAATGGCAATGACGGAGAAGGTTTCTGAAGAGCCGAAGAAACCGGCAAAGACAAGTCGGACAAATCGTAATAGTCTGAATAAAGCAGAACGTTCAACGACAAAATCAGAGAGCAGTACGGTGCGAGGAGGAAGTGGCGCGGTTTCTACCTATAACGCTGCGGAGATTGCAGATGCTTTTGCGTCCGGTAAGGAAAAAATGACTGCAAAGCAGAGTGAAGAACAGCATAAACCATATGAATTTCCTCCGGTGGAATTGCTTAGTGTTCCAAAGGAGATACCGGGAAGGGTCAGCGACAGTGAGCTTCGTGAGACAGCAGCCAGACTGCAGGATACGCTGCGCAGCTTTAATGTGAACGTGACGATGGGACCGGTCACCTGTGGACCAACCGTTACCCGTTTTGAAGTGCTTCCGGAACAGGGTGTCCGAGTAAATAAGATCACTAATCTTACCGACGATCTTAAGCTGAGTTTGGCGGCACCGAGTGTTCGTATTGAAGCACCGATCCCGGGAAAATCAGCGGTTGGAATTGAAGTGCCAAATCCGGAGCCAAGTCCGGTGTATTTTCGAGAATTATTGGAGGGCGATGATTTCCGTAAGGCAAAATCGCCGGTTACGTTTGCGGTTGGTAAAGATATTGCCGGTAAACGTATTATGACGGATATTGCCAAGATGCCGCATTTATTGATCGCCGGAGCGACCGGTTCCGGTAAATCGGTATGTATCAATACGCTGATCATGAGCATTTTGTATAAGGCAGATCCATCTGATGTCAAGCTGATCATGATCGACCCGAAAGTGGTAGAGCTTAGTGTATATAATGGAATCCCGCATTTGTTCTGTCCGGTTGTGACGGATCCACGCGAGGCGGCATCTGCGCTTAATTGGGCGGTGCGGGAGATGATGGAACGATACAATTTATTCAAAGAACTGGGAGTACGTAATATTTCCGGTTACAATCAAAAGATCAAGACAGTAGAGGATCCGGAAAAAGCAGGATATTCCAAAATGCCATCGTTAGTTATCATTGTTGACGAGTTTGCTGATCTGATGATGGTTGCTTCTAAAGAAGTGGAGGATGCGGTGTGCAGACTGGCTCAGTTGGCACGTGCAGCGGGAATTCACTTAGTATTGGCAACACAGCGACCATCGGTAAATGTCATCACCGGCGTTATCAAAGCGAATATTCCATCGAGAATTGCATTTTCGGTATCATCAGCCATTGACTCCAGAACGATATTGGACAAAGGTGGAGCAGAGAAACTGCTTGGTAAAGGTGATATGTTATTTTTTCCATCGGGAGAATCGGAGCCGGTACGTGTGCAGGGCGCATTTGTTTCGGATAAAGAAGTCAGCGATGTGGTTGAATTCCTATGTGAGGCAAATGAAGAGCCGGAATACAATCATGAGGTGACAGCAATTACGGAAGAGCCGGATGGCACAGTGACAGAAGTCGTATCCGAAAAACCGGATGTTGATGAGTATTTTGCCGATGCAGGACGTTTTGTTATTGAATCAGAGCGTGCGGCAGCAGGACAATTACAGCGTCGTTTTTCAATAGGATTTAATCGTGCAGGACGCATTATTGACCAATTGCATCAAGCAGGAGTAGTCGGACCGGCAGAGGGCACTAAGCCTAGAAAGGTATTGATGACGATGGAGCAGTTTGAGGCATATCTGTCAGGAGGCGATGCAGCAACAGAAGCAGATGAGCTGGAAGCTTATGCACAGGAACTTTCTGCAAGTGATATGTTAGAAAATCCGGAGCATGTGATCTCGGAAGAGCAAGATCCATTACAAGGGATGGTAGATGATCTGGAGGAGCATGGAGTATGATGGCGACAAAAAATATCCGGGGATTGTTGGTGACAAATGCGTTTCTAAAAAACGGTAAATTTGTCGAGCATTATGAGTGGCTGCGGGAAGCTGCAAGGCAGCAGGAGATCCGGCTGGATCTGTGCGATAACGCTATGCTTCATGCAATCTATGGAATGGAATCTGATGAGGCAAAGTTAGCGTCATATTCGTTTATTATTTTTTGGGACAAAGACATACGTTTGGCAAAATGGATGGAGCATTATTGTCAAAAACGGGGGATCCCGATCTTTAACACGCCCGAGGCGGTTGCGGCTTGTGACGATAAGAGTGAAACTTTTCGGTTGCTAACAGAGGCATCGGAGGAGGCGTTTTCCTTGATCCCATCTGTTGTTGCTCCCTTAACATTTGCTGCTGTGGGTTATACAGATGTGGATTTTTTGTCTTCGATCGAGAAGCAGATAGGCTATCCGATGGTGATCAAAGAGTGCTTTGGGTCGTTTGGCTGGCAGGTTTATTTGGCAAAGGATCGGGAAGAGGCACTTAGGTATACGAAAAAATTGGCGGGCACCCCATTTTTATATCAAAAGTTTATTGCTGCGAGTGCAGGTGTGGACGTGCGTTTGCAGGTTGTAGGAACAGAAGTGGTAGCGGCAATGAAGCGTCGGTCAAAAACGGATTTCCGTGCAAATTTATCGAATGGCGGGCAGATGGAAGCTTATGAAGCTTCGCAGGAAGAATGTGATCTTGCTGTTCGCGCAGTGCTTGCATTGGGGCTTGATTTTGCGGGCGTTGATCTGTTATTTGCAAGTGGTGAAGATAAACCGGCAAATATGATCTGTGAGGTGAATTCCAATGCACATTTTCGAAATATTGCAGAATGTACCGGGGTAAATACAGCAGACAAGATCATGCAGTATATTAAGCGTGTGTTGGAAGGAAAACAGGAGAGAAATCATAGAGGATGAATAAATGCAGCGCATAGGTTATATGATTTATGAAACAGCAGAAGGGGAGAAAAACCGTGGATTTGTGTCTATGTTTGCACAGGCAGGAAAAGCCTATGGTCTGAGATTTTGCTTGGTGACAAAGGATCAGTACAAAACGTCCCCCTTGCCGGATTTTGTGATCAATCGGACCAGAGATCCTGAAGTCAGTCTGTTCTATGAATGTCATGGAGTTTTGGTATTTCATTCTAGTGATATCGTTCATACCGGGAATGATAAAGCGGTGACTTTGCAAAAACTCAAACAAAAGTGGTCAGCAAAGATCCCACTACAGATACCAAAAAGCACTGTGATCGATCTGACGCAGTATGCGGTCGGACCGGCAGATATGACACAGGTATCCATTGAGACCCAAAAGAAGAATGCTTTTATCAAGCTGAAAAAGGAAGTATTGAAATGGCAGGACAAATGCGGTCTGATGGGACATAATGTAGTGCTTAAATCGGTTGGTGGACATGGCGGCAGCGAAGTATTTCTGGTATCTATGGAAGAATGGGATGAAGAAGAGAAAACACAGGAGAAACTGCAACCGCTTCTTAACCGAAAGTTGTTGTGTCAGGAATGGATAGACAGTGACAGCCGCGATATACGCATCTATGTTATAGGAGGACAGCCTTATGCAGCGGTACTTCGTCAGGGCTTTGGTGATTTTCGCTCGAACTATTCCCTGGGTGGGTCTGTGCGAGAATATTCTCTGGACAATATGACAAAAGAGTTAGTCAGACAGTATATTATGGCGTTAGGAGGCAGTGCCTTAGCGTTTGTCGGAGTGGATTTTTTGTTAGAGAAGAGTGGATGCATGGTATTTAATGAGTTAGAAGAAATGGTGGGATGCCGTATGTTGTACGCCTGCAGTGATCACGACATTGTGTCGGATTATGTAGGGTGGCTTGCCAAAAAACTATAAAAATGATAGGATAAAGATTAGTCACTTTTAGGGGGACTATGAGGAGCAGGAGAAAGAGAATGGAGGATTTTGTACATGAAATCAGATATTGAAATCGCGCAGGCAGCCAATATGATTCCAATTTGGGAAGTGGCAGAACAGCTGAATATCCCGAAGGATGAATTAGAAATGTATGGTAAATACAAAGCAAAGCTTGGAGATGAGCTTTGGGATAGAGTAAAAGATAACCCGGATGGAAAGCTGATCTTAGTGACAGCGATCAATCCTACCCCGGCAGGAGAGGGCAAGACAACAACTTCCGTTGGTCTTGGACAGGCTATGGGGAAACTTGGCAAAAAGGCAGTGATCGCACTTCGCGAGCCATCTCTTGGACCGGTTTTCGGTGTAAAAGGCGGAGCAGCAGGCGGCGGATACGCACAGGTTGTTCCAATGGAGGATATCAACCTTCATTTCACAGGTGACTTCCATGCAATCGGAGCTGCAAACAACCTTCTTGCAGCAATGATCGACAACCACATTTTCCAGGGCAATGCACTGAACATCGATCCGAGAAAGATCACCTGGAAACGATGCGTAGATATGAATGACCGTCAGCTTCGAAGCGTTGTAGACGGCCTTGGCGGAAAAACAAACGGAATGCCGAGAGAAGACGGCTACGATATCACCGTAGCATCTGAGATCATGGCAGTTCTGTGTCTGGCAAGCGACATCTCAGATCTGAAAGAAAGACTTTCCAAGATCATCATCGGATATACCTACGGAAAAGTAGCAGAGCAGAAACCGGTAACAGCAGGAGATCTGCATGCGCAGGGCGCTATGGCAGCACTCTTGAAGGATGCCCTGAAACCAAACCTGGTACAGACACTGGAAGGAACTCCGGCTATCGTTCACGGCGGACCATTCGCAAACATCGCACACGGATGCAACTCTGTAACAGCAACCAAAATGTGCCTGAAATTAGCAGATTACACTATCACAGAGGCAGGCTTCGGCGCTGACCTGGGTGCTGAGAAGTTC
>ERZ779880.2586-NODE-2586-length-12497-cov-2.894872_pt1 | contig 12497 bp, 8 predicted proteins | sample MGYA00511555_ERZ779880 | MGnify/ENA primary metagenome ERZ779880 (study PRJEB29588, sample SAMEA2145815) | human gut metagenome | biome: human gut; feature: human-associated habitat; material: faeces | place: Denmark | collected 2008/2010 ...
GCACTGCCAGCTGAATAACACATCCCCGTCAATACGGCCCTCGCTGTACGCTTACGCGTAATCGGGGCAGACGCTATTACAAAGCTGTTGATGCTAATAACCGAGCCAACAGAATGGCGAAAAGGCCAAAACCGTGCTTACTGGATCAAAATTTACCATTGCGAAAGCTTGTTCTGGAAAAGCTGGAGATGAAATGGTCTCCAGAGCAAATATCAGGATGGTTAAGGCGAACAAAACCACGTCAAAAAACGCTGCGAATATCACCTGAGACAATTTATAAAACGCTGTACTTTCGTAGCCTGATTACCACTATAAAAAGGCTGCTATTGAGTATGTTGCTCAGATGCTCATATCAAATATCGGTAATCTTGAGGAATACACATTTGTTCCCGTACCACCATCCAAATGCCGTACAGATGCCGCTTACGATGACCGTATGACAGAAATTCTGCGAATTGCGCAAACCTACGAACCATGGCTGGATTTCTGGGAACTGGTTGTGCAAAACGTATCAACAATAGCCTCTCATACCGCAACAAACCGGCCCTTACCAGAAGCGATTATGGCAAACTACCAACTGGATGAACAATTACTGGAAGGGTGCAGGCCCTAGATTGTTATTTTTGATGACGTTCTCACTGCCGGTAGTCATTTTAAAGCGATGAAAAGCCTGATACTACAACATATTCCTGAAGCCTGTATACTGGGACTCTTTGTTGCCCGAACAACCCGGGGAGCTCAAATTATTTAAAAAGGGTAAAGTACTCCTTAAAATTAAATCACTGATTCATCGCCGTCAGCTATAATCCTGTACCCCATCGCTTTATAACCCCGCTGACGTTTATCCCACATTCTGAGCAGCACAGGATACGCGGTATCCACAAAATCAATGATCCTGACATCGCTTTTACCGGTATGCTCTCTGTGAAGACGCCCTGCATACTGCTGTAATGTCCCTTTCCATGACACAGGCATGGCAAGAATCAGCGTATCCAGCGGAGGGTGGTCAAATCCCTCACCAATAAGTCTGCCTGTTGACAACAAAATTCGAGGAGAATCGGGAGGAAGAGCATTCAGCCCGGATATCAGCATCGCACGCTTTTTTTTCGATAGTCGACCATGGAGAATAAAGGGAGACAATTTCAGTGAATTCATCACTGATGCTATCTCATCCAGATGATCTGTACGTTCAGTCAGTACCAGAACTTTTCGCCCCTGCCCGAAAGCTTTCATGGCTTCTTCAGCTATCGCCACCGTTCTGTCATGATCCAGAGCAATTTCTCTGAAAATATCCTGGATTCTCGCATCCGATGGTAAATGACCAGATGTAAAACGGGAACGGATCAGTACCTCCAGATTATGTGGGCTTTCCTTCGGGCGGACCGCTGTATGGCGAATGGCACCACAGTACATAAAAATAATGGGATGCAGACCATCCCGTCGGATTGGTGTTGCCGTCAGGCCAAGCAGATATCTGGCATTCGTTTCCTTCAGAATCGCAGAAAATGAAACCGCGCCAATATGATGGCACTCATCCACAATGATTTGCCCATAATTCCTGACCAGAGGTTCAACTTCTCCTTGTCTGGATATGGACTGCACCACCGCAATATCAATATTGCCACAGGGTTTATGTTTACCTCCCCCGATAATACCAATACTGTCACCGGCCTGCAGAAACACCGCGAGACGCTCCTGCCACTGCTTCAGCAATTCAGTCCGGTGTACCAGTATCAGTGTATTCACTTTCCGCTTGGCAATCACTGCCGCTGCGGTAACTGTCTTACCAAAAGCCGTTGGCGCACAAAGCACACCAGTGTCATAACGGAGTAATGCCGAAACGGCCTCTTCCTGCTCCGCTCTGAGGTTTCCCATAAAAACGGCATTACATTCCGTCCCGGCAAATCGTTTATCGATTAATTCTGCAGCAATATTGTTGTCCCTAAGGAAAGATAATACGCTGTCCAGACATCCCCGGGGCAACGCAATGTGTTGCGGGTAATTCTCCGCACAACCTATAACACGGGGCTTATTCCAGACTGACATACGCATTGCCTGAGCCTTATAAAACTCAGGGTTCGGAAATGCTGCCAGCCGAATAAGTCGGTTAATCAGCACCTGAGGTAATTGCGCTTTTTCGAAATAGATCTGGTTTGCCAGCGTGATTTTCAGCGGTTCTGCAATAGAAATATTCAGTCTGTTTCCTGATGATTTTTTCTCTTCCCACGGCGTACCCAGGTCTTCTTCGTTGATAAAATTCACATCCAGAGGATGGATACTCCCTGTAGCCCGTAATATCGTCGGTTCAATATCCTGCACATTCATCGGGGTCACCGATACAAGAAAAGCCCACTGATCAGGATAAGGCTGGAGATTCATATCAACAAAAACGCTTCCCCCCAATTCACGCGGTCTTTTTTGCAGAGGTAACGCTATGAGATTACCAAATCCCCCTTTTGGCATAGTATCCTGATTAGGAAATAATCGGTCATAAGACCCCAATCGCAGCTGTCGGGTCCGACTACACGTATAGCTAATAATAGCAGTCCCCAGACGGCGAGCTTCGCGGGCCGAAACTCGTGAGGCAAAAAATATCCAGACATGCGCCCCCTGACGTGAACGGGATATTTCCAGCGCAGCAGGTACACCCAGCTCATCACAGGATCGCATGAATGCGGATGCATCCTTCTGCCATTCAGCTTCATCAAAATCAACTGCCAGAAAATAACAGGAATCATCTTCCAGCAACGGATACATCCCGACAGTATGGGTACCGGCCAGATGGTGGTAGATGACGAGATCGGATACAGGAATCAACTGACGGTGAGCGCAGTCCCCACATTTTATCCGGGGTTTACCGCATATTCTCGCCTGCCATTCGTTAGCGCAGGCAGGAGAGTACCCTGATTTGCCGCTGGTTTTACTTTCCCATCTAAGTGCCCATACATCATCACGCCCACGAAACAACCGACGAAATAATGCAACCTTCTCGTCGGTGGATAATACAGAAACGCGCTGCACAGGAGTCTGCGGTTTACGTCGCCATTCAATCCCATGAGCTTCAAGTAATGAGACCAGACGGGCATTTTCTGCCCTCAATGCAGCTAATTCATCACTGTCAGATTTATGAACCATATTCGTTACCTGTATCCGATCCACTGAGGCACCACGGCAGAAATTCGGGTCCCCTACACTGATGACAAAGCGCCCCGCCCTCTTCTGCCTATTAACTCAAGCACCTCCCAACAACTTACAGAAACTTAATTCTAATACCTAATACAGCTGTAATTCAGTTATGTCGTGGTCGGCCCCGGTTACTTTTTTCGGGAAGCCTGCTACGCCTCAGAATAATACCGTGTTCTTTCTGATCCTGTTTGGCCAGATAGCTAAGGGCGTAACGTAAGTCGTCTACCGCAGATTTATCACTATAGTGAATTACGTGATCGATACGCACCGGGTATTTGTCTTTAGCCCTGCACAGGTGAAAATAACCCTCCCCTTCCGTGATCCGCCTCCAGATATCTCCCAGTTGCCTGGATATCCGATAAGATTTGTTGTGACGTTGCCCATCTAGGTAGCCGATAAAATGAATATGAAGTCCCTTGTTTGACGTATATTCCATTACCCAGTAATATCCCGCCAGCATCGTTTGGGTTTCACTAAGTAAGCGGTGCATTTCAATACACATACTGTGCCTACAGGAATGACCAAAACTGGGCGTGTCTTTCCTGTAGGCAAAATCAATTCTGAAAGGTAACAGTTTAGAAAAACGTTGAAACAGACCTTCCATGTGTTCATTCACGTCTTTCAGAATCATGAAGTCCATTTCGTAATTGGGATTAGCATTATACATTTTATAGTCCTTACTTTATAAAAGTTACAGGAAGGTGGAATTACATAAATACTGAGAGTACAGAAACGCCGTACCGCGGCATTAATAAACGAGGTAACCAGCAGCACAGACAACCTGATAAAACTGTTTCGTATTACCTCATTACTCCAAAGAGGTAATATTTCAGAGTACAGTAAGACTCACTTAAACTGAGGACCAGTACGAATTACAATGGTAAAAACACACCTCATAGAATTGAGTTTAAGGAAGTACCATTCAATCACTTACAGGAAGTAATCTGACATTCACAAAAGCCAGTATCGGGTAGCCACAGGCAACACCGCTATTAATACTTCTGTACCATTAAGTAAAAACAGCGACCCAGCTTAAGGCCTCTACAGATATTTAACTTCACCATAAAAATGATGGTATACAGACCATACCCCACACACCATAAGAATATTATTTCATACAGGAAAGATTATATTTTTTCATACCTATAAACTGTAACAGAGCCATAACATACTCTAATAGTGTTCCGGTACGTAACCAGTGTTAAGTGCGTACAAGACAACATAACAGATCACATAACTTCCACTAATAATACTAATTAACCTAAATTATTTATTGAACACGAAAACAATGAAGGCCCCACCTCACCTCAGACTAAAGCCGACAATATCCTGAGCAACACTCTATCCAATAGTAAATAGTGGTTACACCAGTTATATTTACTGACTGACCTGTACCAGAGTTTTCTAATACAACGCTGACATGGTAAAGACATTAGTCTCCTCCGCAAGTAGCAGAGGAGACTATATGTACTCAACGATTAAGTCGTTCAGAGGTCAAAGTTAGGTGCGACACACAACGTTTTTCCCTCAATAACCGGTACAACTCTGTTTTGTTCATACAGTAAATCCAGTAACCAGTTGATTTTATCCTTTTTCCGGAAACGGTTCGGACCACGCTGTAAAATGTCATTTTTTTTCATACAGAGGATCCCCTTCTCAATACAATAGCTTTTTATCCAGTTGAAAAGTTCAAGCTCCTCTGGAATGAGTCGCACAGGTACGGTCAGGGCAGAGTTGTCAAAAGTTAACGGATTAGACAACCGCACATACTCATTACCGTACCATATTGCTAATTCTCTCGCCATTTCTGCAGTGTAAGGGGAAATCTCCCCCTCTTCACCGCTCGAATGGTAAATAAGTCCTGCCAGTCTTGCCATATACTCTGCATTTTTAGCAGCATATTCCCGGCAATGTCTTAAAGGCCCCAATCCCCCCAGCTTCGATTCCACATCATTGTAATAATCCGTCCAGATTCTGGCAGCCTGAGGAGAAAAGTGAAGGCAACGTCGTTCACCACTCATCGCCAGACTTTCATCAATAAGCTCATTGATCATTATCCTTGTCCCCTGCGTTGATGTTGGTTGACACATCAAAAACCTTGCATGATGTCCTGACGTTTTCACAATTTCTTTTTTTCGCGTACAAAAACCTTTGTGGTAAACATCAGGCTGAATCATCACCGATATCGTCAGTCTTGGCTCCTTCAAATTAATTCCGGGAGATGATTTCCTGTCGATGAAAAGAGAACCTCCATCCCACAAAGTGTTAATAATTCCCAGTTTACTCATGGCCCGGCTGTCAAAAATTACCCCCCCTTCACTGGATACAAGAGCAAAAGAGCGATTGCTATCGGAGTAATATTTTAACATTCCCTCTATCGTTGTCTCATTAAAAATTGTTCGACGTATCTGCGGCGGAACAGGAGGTTTATTCAGATGCGTTTCAAGCTCTGATTCTGTTGCCTTGTAATCTTTACCGGCACGAATCTCTTTATGAAATTTTGATTCCAGCGCTTTTTGTTTTTGCTCCCATATTTCCTTTTCTGTACTGTAATTCTCAACCAGTTTCGCGTATTCATCCGCCAGGGCTTCATCCCTGAGATAAAATGCTTTCATAAACACTTTATCCACGGTCGTTTTCCTTTCACCGGAATCAGCCAGAATCAGAGAGTAAAGATTAACAGGCCCATGTAAATTTCCAGGTCTGCACACGTCAATCTGATTCTGACAGGCAATTGAGATCGCTGTTAATGCGGATGTTGCCACCATAGCCAAAGGTGCCTGTGTATTTTTTTGAGTTTCAATTATTGCATTTCTCACCAGCGGTGGTAGTGCATATATCGGATAAGGATTTTCTGGTGCAAGTAAGCACATAAAAGCCTCTCTTTTCATTAATGGGTTAGTAAAATAGCAGCAAATCCCGCTACAATAGCGAAAATAGCTGCTATTCAGACCTGATGCTCTGAGAAATACAGAGCATTTGTAGATCTGATGTTTAATAAACCGATAAGGTTAATTCAGTGAAGACTGTATTATTCACCACGAAATATCATTCATATTTCTCATTCTTAATACCTCCGGAAATTATTTCACTAATACCTTTCCCCCGGTCTTTTCCCTTTCTCCAGAACCATAGTGTAAATATTAACGGCCCCACGTAAATTTCCGGGACTGCATACGTCAACCTGATTCTGACAGGCAATTGACATCGCTGTTAATACTGACATTGCAACCAGAGTCAGAGGTACTTGTTTATTGTATTGAGCTTTAATTATTGCCTTCCCTATCATTGATGGTCATGCATATACTGAATACGACATATCCGGTTTGATGTAAGGCATAAATGCTTCCTTTTTCGTAATACGTTTCGGTTATAGCAGCAATTACCGCTACAATAGCGACAATAGCTGCTCTTTCAACAATGAATGCTGGAAATTCTGTTTATCAATTAAACTTCTGGCTAAATTGTTCTTATGCTTCTTTTTCCTCCTGAGGTGATCACGTGATGACAAAAACTTATCTGCTCATGGTCATATCTGAAGAAAGCGTATGTCTCACTTCGTCATTAACACCTTTGACTGCTGATCTGGCAGGTACAGTATGTAAAGTAAGCCATTCGTCAATAGCTGATGAACGCCAGCCCACAGAACCACTACCAAGACGTACCGGCCTGGGGAAGGTTGCATCGTAGTATTTCGATAACGGATTCATTTTTTCGTAAATTGTCGAACGAGATATACCTAACAATTGGCTCAGTTCAGGCATCCGTAAGATGCGTGAAGGAGTCCTGCAGTGTCCGGATTGATCTGGCATTTTATCCCCCATAGTGTGGTGAACTGTCGTTACAGTTTGTATTCCCCGGGTAAATTTGTCTGCGTAAAAAAATGGGTTGAGAAAAAAGACAATAAATAATTAAAAATCAATATGATAGAAAACGACAGCATTAGTGTTATTTTACTTTTCCCTTATCGCTGTCGATTCTCATTATCATTCATGGCAAAAAAACAGCAAAAGAGGCCCTGGTAATGACTCCTGTCAGTAGTACATGTGTTTTCGATAAATGAACCAATGGCTTTTCGTGAATTTCCAGGGAGCGTAAAAAGCAAATCGTTTTCCGGGCAGGTCGTTTGATGTGAGTACGAAGTGTCAGATTGTTGCGCTCAATGCGCCGGGTAAATATCTTGCCGACAAGATGCTTATCCTGTGGCATTTCTCTGGTATAACTGCTCCGGTTGTCTCTGGTTATCATGCCTGCGGAGAATGGCTTCAGGAATTCCGGCAACTCACGGCATGTTTCATCAGTGCGAGGACCAAAAGTGTAAGCCAGCACACCGTCAGCTTTGGTCTTATACGCGTACCAGTGCCACTGCTGACGAGCTTTGTTTTCGACAAAACTCCATTGTTCATCAAGTTCACAGATAAGTGCCACATCGACACTGGCGGCTGGAGATATGGTTACTTTACGTGGTGAGCGTTTTTTAAAGTGAGAATGACGGTGTTGATATCCACCTTCAGCGTTCTGGAGCTATCGCGAACCCCGGCTCCGTTATGAACCATTTCAACAATTTGCTCTTTAATGCCTGGTTTTCGGGTTTCGTAGATGTAATTCAGTTGAAATACACGTTTGCAGGATTAGCACTGGAAACGCTCATGATCTGAGGTGCTGTGATCATAACGGTACACTTTATAGGAATTACAGCGGGGAGAATATACTGTAACTGTTGCCATATGGTCTCCAGATACCAATAGAATACAACATTAATCTATCGTCAGAAGGCATCACCGGGGCCTTCTGACATAATCTGTTAATACGTGTACTATTACCCTGTTCAGAAAATATTGATTCAAAAATGAAAACCAGTTAACAGAAAAGCAAAATGATATAATGTTAAAATTTTATATAGTGCAATAAAAGGAGAATGTTATGTATAATTTTATCACTATAATGTATGATGTCTTTTCATGTTTTGGTGTTCTGGCTAAAAACCAGAATAGCCGTGACATCCGAAATATTAAAAATTTTTCCTCACATCAACATTCACTGGGCGACATGTTTGATGAATTAATAAACATTATTGATAAAGAACAAGTATTGAGTAAAGAACAACGAAAAGTTATATTTAGGAGATATGAAGATCTCTATGTTAAGCTAATGCACTATTCTGTTTTTACAGACAAAACACATCAAATAATAAAACAAAAATATTTTAATGACATTGTACCAATGATTCTCGCACTCGACATCAGGAACACATATCGCCCGGATAATGAGATGGCATTTTACTATCATATTCATTCTTTTCTCACTCAGATACCGGATAATGAGGATGATATATATCATGCTGCAAGGACATATCTGCGAAATTACGTTAAGTTATGTTTATCCGGATACACGCCAGCGAATGCGCATTTCAAAGATATCTTTGATGGCGTATATGAATTCATTCGTAATATTCGCAAAAACAGTACACCAGGAAAAACAAAACTTATCGCAACTATCAACACATGCAAAGAAACCTGTAAACATCTGCTTTATTTAAGTAATGAAGACAAGGAAAAAATAATTTCTGACTTAGATAAAGTTCAGGTTGCATGTTATTATCTCACTATATTACTGGCTTTCGAAAGACGAACTTCATTAACAAGCACCCTGGCAACTTTATATAAAATGCTGATAAGCGAAAGAGAAGTTTCAGAATATGAATGCCAGTTATTATATTTAACCAACCCAATAGATGTAATGAATATACTGAACAAATACATATATTACTTTCCTAATGAGAACTCACCATTTTATACACTGAAAATTGACAGTGCATTATCGTGGGATGCCATTGACGCAATACGAGACTATAGTATTTCTGATATTTATCTTTATCCTGAACAAAAAACAATAAATTGTGTCGTTGAGATTGAAAACATTGTCTTTGGCGGTTACATTTATACATTGAACAACGGCGTCACATTACAAAACATAGAAAACTCTTTAAAAGATTCTTCATGCCATTATGTCTTAAATGGCTATACAGAATTTGTTAACTGTTTGAGACAACTTACTTCAGGAAAGACTGAAAGTGTTCATCGCACCATCAATAAACTGAACTATGAGAAATTACCTTTTGGATTTATCATTGCCGCGTTTGCTATACTAAAGATAGCATTTAAAATAAAATTCAGTAAAAATCATGTAAATATCCGAGCATTATTAAATGACATCAATTATTTTATGACTTATCAGGGCGAGTCCATTAACCTTATTTCACTGGATCACGAATACCCAGAGTCCTGTCTTCAAAATGACACAAACACATATTTATTAGGAAGAGTAATATTTCTGTATAACTCAATGATTTATAAGTTCATAAACTGTCAGGAACATGAAACCAATAACATTCACTCAGCTATGATAAATAACCTATTACAGGAAGTTGATATAGCCCTTGGTAAAATAAATGACATTATAGACAGCAGAAACATATCAGCCCCCCATGAACTGGCAAATATTCTTACCCGCGAAAAAATACTTACAACACGGGAAAAAAAAGGAAACCTGATAAGCCTGTTTGATGGATTCACTTTATTCCATTGTGTTGGAATGATAACCTTTCTTATCCATTATCTCAGAACACCTGAAGAAAAAGTTGAAAATATATTTATGTTATATGGTGCAGATAAAAACAATAAACTACGCAGAAGACTGATTTATGACGCACTAGGAATAATTCAGTCTCAGCAGGAGTGAAGAGTTAAACAGGCAAATTATTTTTTATAAAAAGGGGATTGTTAAGTAATCCCCTGTTAATCAAAATACGCTTTCCTGACGATCTGATAATTATCAGCTCAATACATTTGACATAAAAGCGGTTTCTTAATTACTACTGCTACGATCACATATCAAATCATGATCGTACAATATACATTTTCACTATTATTTATTCACAATTTGAGACATCACATAATCCGCCCATGCCTGCATCATCGGTACACGCTGCTCCAGTAGATCAGTACGATGATATGCCGCCTCAACCTTATTTTTCAGCGTATGAGCGAGCGCCCTTTCCGCCAGATCCCGCGAATACCCCTGTTCGCTACACCAGTCCCTGAATGTTGAGCGAAAACCATGTGCCGTGGCAACTCGCCCCGGAATGTCACTGACGGCTTTCTTTTTACGCAGAAAACTTGTCAACACCATATCGGAAAGGATCTGCTGCTTTCTGGGTGAAGGGAACACCAGTTCATCATGCAGGCCACGTATATTTTCCAGAATGTAAATAGCCTGCCGGGATAAAGGAACACGATGCTGTATCCTGGCTTTCATTCTTTCTGCAGGTATAGTCCATACCCGCTTATGAAAATCAATTTCAGCCCAGCGCATTCCCCTGGCTTCGCCCGAGCGAGTTGCTGTAAGTATCACCATTAATAACAGTGCGCGGGTAACATTATAAGGTTCATCGGTATACACACTGGTCGCCACAAAAAGCGGTAACTGCCTCCAGGGCATTGCGGGTTGGTGTTCATCACGTCCTCTTGTCTGCTGAGGAAGCAAATGGTCAACCACATCAACAGGATTTGCTACACAAAAACCGTGCGCCCATCCCCACTGCATAACAACATGAATGCGCTGTTTAACCCGGCTTGCCGTTTCTGACAAGGTTAACCAGACTGGACGCAGTGTTTCTGCCACGTCCGCAGCCGTAATCGAATCCAGCGTTTTTGCTCCCAGTTGAGGAAACGCGTAATTCTCAAGCGTCGATAACCACTGCCTTACATGCTTTGGATTTTCCCATCCAGGAGACAGTTCTGCATGTACACGCCTGGCTGCATCGGCAAATGTTGGGATAGCGACTTTCTCAGATTCAGCCTTTTTAATCTCCAGAGGATCATCACCTGCAGCAAGTTGCTCTCGCATTATCCGGGCAGTACGTGCAGCTTCAGCAATACTGACCTCTGGGTAAGTTCCCAATCCAGCATTACGTCTTTTTTGTGTCACCGGACTTACATAACGAAAAACCCATTTCCCCCGCCCCTTTACTGAAGAAGGATGAAGGGTCAGTCCGGTAATTCCCCCATGGGGCAATGGTTTGTCATCAGGTTTGATATGTCTTGCTTTCGTATCCGTCAATACTGCCATACGCTAATTCCCGTCACTCTGGTATGCCATCCAGTATGCCATTAGTCTCTCGCTTCACTAAGAATACATTAGATAATATCGGACAATAAAAAGTGTAATACATTGTTTATAATGAAATTATATAACACCCCTGGATTAAGTCAGATTTATTTCAGGCGGTCCCCCTCACCGCCATATTTAAAGAAGAGCTCGTACGAAAGTACGGGCTTTTTTTTCGTATATTGCACACACCGGGTGCCCCCGCCCACGTCTGTTTGGGCGAGGGGAAATCGTGCACATCAACTGTCTGGTTGCTCAGTCAACAATCAAAATGCGCAAGAGAGTACAGAACATATATGTATTATCTGGTCACTTCCTATCACTTCCTCACTTATAAAAATGCCCCCAACGGAAATACATGTCACATGCCATCATAAAATCGTTATGCCAGAGGAATCGACAATAGAAAAAATAGTAAATTAAGCACGGTACATAGCAGAGTAAAAAATAGGCTTCAAACCAAATCCGCCATTCCACAAGCGTTGCCAATACCGACACCAGCGTAATCCACATCACTTCAATAACCAGCAATATGAATAACCGAAGCCAAAGCGGCTTGGCAAAAAAGGTCGACAATGCATTTTCACTGGAGAAAAAGAGATCGATTTCCTGCAAAAAAAGCCTGCCCAAAAAAGCGTACCGCCTGGAGAAGCGCAGAAAAAACAGATTAATCGCCAACACTACGCCACAAAGAATGAGCAATGCAATTATCGATTTAAACGTTAACCACTGCCCCTCTGTCACAAAAGAATCACTGTTACGCAACGGGCTGATAGTAAGCAGGTTAACAACCGTTGAGATGCACACCGAAAGCAGCACATAGCGAGTCAGACTTTTATATTTTACTTTTTTCGCTACTGAAATAGCGACCTGCTTGACATAACTGGTGCGGATCATCCGAAACAGCAGAAAGATAACCAACGGCCCAAGTAACGAAATCAGGAACAGCGCATATAACGAGGGTAGACGCTGGTATAGCCCCCAACTCATTGCACTCAACATGATTAACGACAGAAATCCTGCCACCAGAGGTTGCGTAAGAAATAATTCTATTTTGTGGTTCTGCTTTTTCTTAAACCACGAAAAATCGATATTCTTCGTGACGCATTTATAAGCCCAGTACGCCTTGAGATCAAAAATAA
>ERZ779880.2592-NODE-2592-length-12483-cov-13.792565_pt1 | contig 12483 bp, 10 predicted proteins | sample MGYA00511555_ERZ779880 | MGnify/ENA primary metagenome ERZ779880 (study PRJEB29588, sample SAMEA2145815) | human gut metagenome | biome: human gut; feature: human-associated habitat; material: faeces | place: Denmark | collected 2008/2010 ...
GGCCTGTGTTCAAAAATCTGAAAGCCACGCTGGACTACGCCGACAATCCCGACAAGACCACCGCCCCGGAATATCTGGACGAGGATCTGTACGCCGCCCTGCGTTACGCAGAGAACGACGATAAGACCGACCGCAAAATGTTCATGGGAGGTATCAATTGCTCGGCGCAGAACGCTTATGCCGAGATGATCGCCGTCCAGCGGCGATTCGGTCTGCGGGGCAAGGTGGTGGGCTACCACGGCATTCAGAGCTTTCGTGAGGGCGAGGTCACGCCGGAGCAGGCGTTCGCCATCGGCAAGGAGACAGCACGGCGGATGTGGGGTGAGCGGTATCAGGTTCTGGTGACTGTTCACCTAAATACGGACAACATTCACTGCCATTTCGTGGTGAACCCCGTGTCCTTCAAGGACGGAGCGAAATTCAAAAACAAAATCGGTGACCACAAGGAGCTGCGTAAAATCTCCGATGAGATCTGCCGGGAGCACGAGCTGTCTGTGCTGGAAAACAGCGATTTCTACTCCAAGGGCAAGAAGAAAGAGTACTGGGTCCACAAGGCAGGCAAGAAAACCCACCGGGACTATCTGCGGGAGGATGTGGAATACTGCCTGTCCTTTGCGACCAGCCCCAGAGAGTTTGAAAGTCAGCTCTATGCGCTCGGCTATACCCTTGATCCTGTGCGCTTTTCGGTCAAGGCAAAGCATTGGGAGCGAGCCGTGCGGCTGAGCGGCATCGGCTTTTCCAAAGATCGTGTCAACGAGCAGCTGCGGCAGAACGCCGAAAATCGGTATCGGCTATTCACCTTGGAATACCGACCACCGTATAAACCAAAGAAATTTCCGCTGGAGGACGAGCTGCGAAAGCTGGGGTTCTCCATTGAACACAGCTATGACACTGCAACCGTTTTGGTGGATGCGCTTTTTTATCTCATTATAACGGTAATCCAAATCGTAGCCGAGCTTGCCGATGCAATGCTGCTGTCGCCGGATCTGCGGGCGGCGGAAAAGGATTTGAAGGAGCTGGTTGCCGACTATCACTTTTTGCAGGAGCACGGTATCCATACGACAGCCGACCTGCAAGCCAATATTGAGCGATCCAAGTCTGAACTTTCTGCTTTGGAGCGTGAGCGCAGCGACATCAGCAACCGCATACGCCGCCCCAAGTCGCCGGAGGAACAGGCGCAAAGCAAGGAACGCCGCAAGGCGGTATCCAGGCAGATGAAACCTGTAAGGGAGCGCCTGCGCCGTGCGGAGCGGATTTTAGAAAAATCCCCGCACCTATATGAACTTTTAAAACAAGAGCACGAGCTGGAGAAAAAAGCCCGTGCAAGATACAAGGAAAGAGGTAGATAAAATGAAAAATACGATGAAAAAGCCGGTGGCAATTCCGGTAGAAAAATTGCGTCCCTTTGCCAGACACCCGTTCAAGGTCAAGGACGATGATGAGATGAACACGCTGATCGAAAGCATACAGACGCAAGGCGTTCTCTCGCCGCTGATCGTCCGACCGATTGAAAATACAGATGAATATGAGCTCATAAGCGGTCATCGCCGTTTACACGCCGCACAAAAGGCAGGGATCACCGAGGTCTCTGCCTTGATTTATGCCCTTGACCGGGATGCTGCCGTCATTGCCGTGGTGGACAGCAACCTCCACCGTGAGCATATTCTGCCCTCCGAAAAGGCGTTTGCCTATAAGCTGAAAATGGAGGCTCTGTCCCATCAAGGCACTTCTCGCCAACTTGGCGAGAAGTGGAGCGTTTCACAAATCAGCGAGTCTGCAAACGAAAGTGAACGGCAAATCCACCGCTATATCCGCCTGACCTATCTCATCCCAGAGTTCCTTGAAAAGATGGATCAAGGCGAAATCGCCCTGTCCGTAGGTGTGGAGCTTTCGTTTCTTGACGAATCCATCCAGCGGGAGGTGCTGGAGCAGTGCGCCATCAACGACTGCACCCCGTCCTATTCACAGGCATGGCGGATGCACAAGGCTGAGCGGGAGGGGACGCTGACCACGGCGGTCATTCAAACCATTATGTCGGAGGAAAAAGCCAACCAGCGAGAAACAGTGAAAGTCCCCATCTCCCGTCTGCGGGAGGTTCTTCCGCAAGGGCTGGATGCGAAGAAATCAGAAGATTTTATCATAAAAGCTTGCGACTATTATCGCAAATATCTCGTCCGCCAGCGTAATCGGGATGAAAGATGAGGAGGTGTCCCTATGGAACAATTCATTCAAAAATATCCGTATAATCAACTTTTTGAAAACAATGCCGACTCGCATTTTTATATGAAAATCGGTGGCACGGTTTATGATGTTACGACTCATTATGACCCCAAGGGGCGGCAGTGCGTGTTGGAGCAGTTCAAGGAGCTGCTGCTTCAGAGGGAATGGAGGCAACCGCACAATCGAAAAGGACAGCCGAAATCAATATAATGGCATATATCCCATTGCTTGATTCGGCTGTCGGAAAGGAGTTAAACGCTATGACAGTCAACAATAAGAATACAGATCAAGAAAAAATCACCGCCCTTTACTGTCGCCTTTCGCAGGACGACGGTTTGGACGGAGAGAGTAACAGTATTCAGAATCAAAAGATCATTTTGATGGATTACGCCAAGAAGAACGGCTATCTGCATCCAAAGTATTTTGTGGACGACGGAATCAGCGGCACGACCTTTGATCGTCCGGGCTTTCGGGAAATGGAGGCACTGATTGAAGCCGGGAAAGTATCAGCGGTTATCGTCAAGGACCTGTCCCGTTTCGGGCGTGAACACGTGGAAACCAGTCGATATTTAGAAATTATCTATCCAACTTTAGGTGTGAAATTCGTCGCCATTCAGGAGCGTGTGGACACCGAAACCGGCGAGGGCACGGAGATGATGCCCTTCCATAATATTTTTAATGAGTGGTATGCGGCACAGACCAGCAAAAAAGTGCGGGCTGTGTGGGCAATGAAAGCGGCCAACGGTAAAAGAAGCAACTTCCGGGTACCATACGGCTACAAGCGTGACGAGCTTGATAAAGAAAAGTGGCTTGTTGATGATGCTGCCGCCGAGGTAGTACGAAGGATTTACCACCTTTGTCTTGAAGGGAAAGGTCCGGAGCAAATTGCGCGGCTTCTTCAAAAAGAAAAGGTACTCACACCTACTGCCTATTACCGTTCAATCGGTTCTTCTTCCGCCAATCGTCCTATGCCGAGCGATCCGTATTTATGGAAGGACAGCACCATTGACGCCATCTTGAGCAATCGAAAATACACCGGCTGTATGGTTAATCTGAAAACAACTACCGTCAGCTACAAGGTACACAAACTGATTCGCAAGCCGGAGGAGGAATGGAGCATCGTGCCGAACGCACAGGAAGCGATCATTGACGAAAACACTTGGCTCCGAGTGCAGGAGCTGCGCAAAAATAAGCGCCGCCCGACTGCGACGGGGAAAACAAGCCTGTTTTCCGGATTGGTTTTTTGTGCAGACTGCGGTTCAAAGCTCCACTTTTGTGCGGCTAAGAGTTTGAAAGCAAATCAGGAATTTTTTCGCTGTGCCAATTACAAGTCCGGTCGAGGAGAATGCACAATTCACTATATCCGGAATGTCGCGCTGGAACAAATCGTCTCAGTGGCGGTCAGCGATCTTGCAGATTTCGTTGCCTGCCACGAGTCATTCTTTCTACAAATGATTGGCAAGCAACAATCTGCAGGGAAAGATCAGAATATCCGATCTGTCAAATCGGACATCGCTGCCGGAAAACACCGCATCGATGAAATCGACCGGCTGATTGCCAAACTCTATGAGGATAATTTTGCGGGCAAGCTATCTGACGAGCGTTATTCCCGTATGGCAGCAAAGTACGAAAAAGAGCAGGCAGAGCTACTGCAATCCGTCAGCACGAAGGAAAAAGAGCTGGCCGAACTCGAACGGGAGAGCGTGGATATTCGACTTTTGCTGGCAGGACTCAGGGAGTACTCCAGTATGGAAACACTCACGCCGGAGATGGTCAATAAGATCATCAAGCGAATCGAGGTTCACAACAGTGAAATGTTGAACGGACATAAGCGGGTGGGCATTGACATCTACTTTACCGGTGTCGGACTTGTAGACCTTGCAACCATAAAGGAAATGCTTGCTATCGCAGAATCGTCAAGGCCGTGATCTACCATAGAAAGAGAAAAGGCCGCAGCCTCCATAACAGAGGTTGCGACCAATCTCTCATAAGAAAATACTTCCTTATGAACGGAAACGGTTGCGGCTTCAAGGTTTTTCGTGGTGGAGATTATTTATGCCCGCGGGGTTTTCGGCTTACCTGCTGCGGCGCAGGACCTCGCACACCAGCTCGTAGACGCGCTCGGTGGAGGGCACGCTCAGCCGCTCGCGCACGGAATGAACGTCGTGCAGCTCGGGCCCGAGGGAGATGGCGTCGAGACCGGGAATCTTCTCAATGAAGATCCCGCACTCCAGTCCGCCGTGCGTCGCCTCGAGCTTGGCCTCCGCGCCGGTGAGGTCGCGGTAGACGCCAAGCACCAGTTCGCGGAGCTTGGAATCGCGTTCGTACTGCCAGCCGGGATAATTGCCGCGCTCGGAGACCGTGCCGCCCGCAAACTCCACGATGGCGTGGACGCGCTGAGCAAGCATCGCCTTCTGCGAGGCAATGCAGGAGCGGATGGAGTAGGAGAAATGCAGTCCGTCCTCCGTCAAATGCATTACGCCGAGGTTGAGGGAGGTCTGCACCAGACCGGGGAAGTCCACATTCATCGCCTCCACGCCCTGCGGCAGCGCAAGGAGCGTGTGGAGCATCACGGAGGTAGTCTCCGCGCTGACGGCGGACGCCGCCTCGGTCTTGGCACATTCGAGCGTCACGCCCGCGTCACAGCCGGCGTACTCATTTTTGAGCGTCGCGTCAAAGCCGCGGATAAACTGCTCAAGGTCCGCCTCCTTCCCCGCGGGGACGGCGATGACCGCGTCGCAGCGCGAGCAGATCACGTTGTCGAATTTGCCGCCCTGTATTGCCGCGAGGCGCAGGCCCGAGAGCTGCTCCATCGCGGAATAGAGCACGCGGCCCATCAGCGCGTTCGCGCTGCCGCGGCCCTTGTCAATGTCGCCGCCGGAGTGGCCGCCCTGCAAGCCGGAGATCGTCACAGCGTAGCAGCTCTCGCCGCCGAGCGGCTCCCCCCCCCCCCTCGCGCTTGCCGGGAAGCGTGCAATCCGCGCGCATCCCGCCTGCGCAGGACACCGTGAAGATGCCCTCCTCCTCGGAGTCAAGATTCAGGAGCTTTCTGCCCTTGAGGTCGGAGCAGTCGAGCGCAAACGCGCCGTCCATACCGACCTCCTCATCGACGGTGAAAACCGCCTCAAGCGGCGGATGGGGGAGCGTATCGTCGGCAAGGATGGCGAGGATCATCGCCACGGCGATGCCGTTGTCGCCGCCGAGCGAGGTCTGATCCGCCCAGACCCACTCGCCGTCCGTGCGCAGGTCAAGACCCTCCGCCGCCATGTCCTTCGCGCACTCGTCCGTCTTGGCGCAGACCATGTCGATGTGACCTTGTAAAATGATCGGCTCGGACTGCTCATAGCCCGCGGAGCCGTCCTTCCAGATGATAAGGTTGTTGCACGCCTCCTGGCGGTACCTCAGCCCCAGCTCTTTGGCAAAGCCCACGCACAGGTCGCTGATGAGCTTCGTGTTGCCGCTGCCGTGCGGCACGGAGCAGAGCTTCTCAAAATATTCAAATACCTTCTCGGGCTTCAGCCCTTTTAATGCAGCCATGCTGCCTTCCTCCTTTTCAGTGTGCACACAGCCCATGCGAAACGCATGGGCTGTGTGGTGATTGTTCGGTTAGCCGACGGGCACCTCGTCCATCGTCATATCGTCCATGCCGAAGTCGTCGCCGGAGGGGGTGTCCTCCTCGACGATCTCCGCGTCGGGCGACGGGATGAACTCCGTCAGATAGGCGTCCTCACCCAGTCCCGCGAGATAGGCGGGCAGATTGATGATGATGCCGTCCATATTCTTAGGCAGGGGGATCGTGTAGGTCTGCGTCGTCTCGCTGCCGCCCTTCTTCTCGGTGATCTCGAGCGTCACCGTGAACTTCTGGCCGATGCAGGTCGCGCTGCCGCGCTCGCGGTCATAGAGCTTAGCGACCTGCTCGCCGTCCACAAGAACGACGACCTTGTACGGCGTATCGTAGGTCTTGCCGTTGTACTCTAACTTCTTGTTGTCGAGATACACGGTGTGGCCGCGGCCGATGATCGTCATGGCATAGGCGATGACAATGAGCACGACGACTGCCGCGAGCTGAAAGATCAGTCTGCGATTGGAGGTCTTATTCTTCATTTTGCCTTCGCCTCCTCTTCTGCCAGCTGGTCGGCTGCAAGCTGCAAGCCAGCCGCGCTCTTAGCCTTGCGCTTCTTCGCCTCATACATGACCAACGCGATGGTGATGACCGCGTAGGACACGAACACGCGGAAGTATTCGCCGATCATCGAGTCGCCGGTGATGACCGTGCCGGTGCGCGGCGCCACGATGAACATGGTGTGGAACAGGATAACGCCGAGGAACACGTTCTTGATGCTTGCCTTCTCCACACTCGCACCACCGACGAGCAGCGCCGCGATGGAGAACATACCGATCTGGGTATGGGCGGTATAGGTGGGGAAGTTGCCGACGTTCTGCAAATAAATGATCATGCCGAAGCCCGCGAACACGGTGGAGATGACCATAGAGATCACGCGGGTACGCTCGACATTGATGCCCGCGTCGCGCGCGACCTCCATATCCTGACCGACCGCGCGCATATCCTGACCGAGCTTGGTGCGGCGGAACCAGAGGATAAAGAGGCAGGCGGCGGCAATGATAATGAGCGTGAGCACGGGGATCTTCACGCCGCCGACGCTGACCGCCAGCAGGTTATCCAAGCTCTGGCGCATATTCAGCAGGCTCACCGTATTACGGATGCCGTAGCCGCGCGGGAGCTTGAGCGTATTGTGGATGATGGGAATGACGGGACCCATCATAAAGAGCACAAAGAACTGGTACACACCGTCCATGGCGAAGGCGATCATGTAGCTCGTGATCATCTCGCGACCCTTGGCGCGGTTGAGGAGCTTGCCGATCATGATGCCGAGCAGAACGGAGATGGGAATGGAGATGATCGCCGCGAGGATCAGTCCGGGGATGCCCCAGACCTGCCAGTCGGCGGCAAAGATCAATCCGATCTGGCCTGCCATCGCGCCGAGCGTCATGCCGAAGTTCATACCCATGCCCGCCATAACGGGGATGAGCAGGCTCAGGATGAGGAAGGCGTTGCGGCCCAGACGGGTCATGCCCTCATTGAGCAGATAGTTCCACGAGAGGTCCGCGCGCGGGATGCAGTAGGCGCAGATCAGAACGAACATGATGGGCACGATGTTGTCGCTCAGGAACCTGCGCAACGCGCGGCCCCATTCGGCGCCGCCGCGAGGAAGATTGTTGTTGATCTTTTTCATACTTACTTCTTCCCTCCCATCTTACGGGTCAGCGCGTAGACGATCATGCCGTTGGAGACGATGATACGAATGATCTCGCTGATGTCAAGGTGGATCAAGGAGTTGATGACCGTCGGCGTCATGGTGACAAGACCCTGATAGAGGAACGTGCCGATGATAACATTGGCGATGCTCGCCTTGTTGACGCTCGCGCCGCCGATGAGGATGGCGGCGACCGCCGGGAATGCCATCTTGAGCGGGGCGGTGTAGATCTGGATGAAGCCGAACCCCTGCTCATAGACGAGGATGCCGACCGCGCCCAGCCAGGTGGAAAGGACGACGGAAATGAGGCGCATCTTGTCGATGCTGACGCCCGCTGCCTTGGCAAAGGAAGGGTTGGAGCCGACGGCGGTCATCGCGGTGCCGGTCTTGGTGTGCAGGAATGCCCACATTAGGAAAGCAAGGATCGCGAAGAAGATCAGGCTGCCGGTCGGAATGACGAGGTTGATGCCGAAGCGGTTGAGGTCGATGGAGAGAATGTCCGCCAGCACGCGGTCATAGAAGCCCTCGAGGGAGATGGTGGTACGAAGGCCGGAGCCGGAGAAGCCCCACACCATCTCGGGCTTCTTGTACGGCAGCAGCAGCCACATCATGCACATGAAGGAGACGGAGGAGAAGCCGACGTAGGTCGCGACCATCATCTCGCCGCCCTTGATCTTGTTGAGCAGCCAGCCGTAGCCGCCGCCGAGCAGCAGCGCAAACGGCGTCGCGATCGCGATGGCCATGACGAAGCTCATCGGACCCGTGAAGCCAAGCTCGATGGACAGCGTCGCGCCCAGAAGGCCCGAGATGATACCGAGCGGCAGGCCGAAGTTGAGGCCGCAGCCGGAGTGGACCATCGGGACCATCGCCAGCACCATGATGGCGTTCCAGCTAAAGCGGTTGATAACGTTGCTGATCTGCGTTGCGAAGTCCACGCCCGCGAACGGCACGAGCACGAACATCAGCAGCAGAAAGCCGGTGATGATCATGCGGGGGACGCCGTAGCTGTCGATCATTTGGCGGAGCCTGCTCTTTTCGGCAAGGCTGTTTGTTGTATTATCCATATCTGCCCTCCTTATTTGACCTGACTGACCATCAGCATACCGAACGCCTCGGAGGATTCGGTCGCCGGCAGGATGCCGGCGATCCGGCCGCCGGAGACGATGGCGATGCGGTCGCAGGTCATGCGCAGCTCCTCCAGCTCAGATGAGATCATCACAACGGTGATCCCGCTCTCGCGGTTGAACCTCTTGAGCGCGTCGAGCACGAGAGATTTCGCGCCGACGTCGATGCCGCGGGTCGGCTCGGAGACAAAGAGGAACTTCGGCTCGAGCGCGAATGCCTTGGCAAGGCAAACCTTCTGCTGGTTGCCGCCGGAGAGCTCCTTGGCCTTCTGCTTCGAGCTGGTGCACTTGATCTTCAGCTCGTCAATATAGCGGTCGGTCACGGCGCGGATGGCCTTTTCATCGCGCCATTTCACAAGCCCGCCGAGGAAGTCCTTGAGGAATTTGTTGTGGATCTGCATGGCGGGGAAGGCGACGTTCCACTCCAGTGACTCGTCGAGCAGCAGTCCCACGCCGCGGCGGTCCTCCGACACGAAGGCAAGCTGCGCGTCGAGACAGCGGCGGGGCGCGTTGAGCGGAATGGGCTTGCCGTCGAACTCGACCGTGCCGCCCGCCTCATAAAGGCCCATAACGCCGTTCGGAATGCCGAGCTTGCCCTGACCGGCGAGGCCGCCGATGCCGAGGATCTCGCCCTCGCGGATGTCGAGATCGACGTTGCGCACGATCTCACCGGGCATATCTACCCAGAGCTTGCGGATGGACATGATGGTCCTGGCGCCGGAGTGATCGACTACATCCTGTGCAGCGGAGAGTTCCACGCTGCGGCCGACCATCCACCTTGTGATGTCGGAAACGTTCGTTTCCTTCGCCGGGGTATCCTTCACCACATGGCCGTCGCGCATGACGATGACCTTGTTGCAAACATCAAGGATCTCTTGCAGGCGGTGCGTGATGAAGATGACCGCGATGCCGCGCGCCGACATGCTGCGGATGGAATCGAGCAGCGCCGCGGCCTCCTTTTCCGTCAGAACGGCGGTCGGCTCGTCGAGAATAAGCAGCTTGAGATGCTCCTTGCTCAGCTCGCGCGCGATCTCGGTGAACTGCTTGTGGCCGACCGGCATATCGCTGATGACCATGTTGGCGTCGATGTGGACGCCCATTTTTTCAATGGCTGCCGCTGCACTGCGGTCCATCTCCTTATAATCGAGCGTGTTCAGACGGCTGCCGAACACCTCGGAGATGACATTTTTCTTCTGGGGCTCACGGTTGAGCAGAATATTCTCCGTCGCCGTAAAGCCGGGGATCAGAGAAAACTCCTGATGCACCATGCCGATACCGGCTGCCAGTGCGTCAAAGGGGGTGTTGAAGGTGACCTTTTCACCGTTGATGAGAACATCTCCGCCGTAGCCGCCGGTCTCGCGGATGACGTCCATGCCGAAGAGGATCTTCATCAGCGTGCTCTTGCCCGCACCGTTTTCACCGACAAGCCCGAGCACCTCGCCCTCGCGGAGCGTAAAGCTGATGTCCGTGAGGACCTGATTGCCGAAGAAGTCCTTTTTGATGCTGCGCATCTCCAACAGAGGAGCGTTGTTATTTTCCATAAGCTATACCCTACCTAAAAGAAGCAGGGGGGAGGATTCTCCTCCCCCCTGTTTTTTTGATGTTCGTCAGTGAGCCGAAGGCTTACTTAACGGTGAAGTACTTTTCGGGGACCTCGACCTCGGTGGCGTGCATGAACCAGCCCGGATCGCCCATGATGTAGGTATCCTGATAGACAAGGAAGGTGTTGTCGGCCTTGACGCCGGTGGTGGCGTTGGTGTAGTTGGAGCCGTTCCAGGAGGCGTCGGGGGAGAACTGGTGATAGGCCTTGGCGATATCGTCGATGTCGGCAAGCTCGCTCTCGCCCTTGATGACGTTCATGGCGTGCTGAGCAAGACCAGCGGAGGTGACGTAGCCGTAGGAGTAAGCCCAGGTGCCGAAGCGGCCCGCGCCGCCCTTTTCGCAGATGGCGGCCTCGACCTTGGCAAGGATCTTCTGGAAGTCGCCCGCCTCAGCGGTCAGGTCGATGCCAAGAGCGCCGGGATAGCCCATCAGCGGGGAGGGCAGGTCGGCCTCAATGAAGTAGCCGCCGTACTCGAGCAGCTGCTTGAGCAGAGGCTCGGTGTGCGCGTCGTTGGTGCAGAAGTAAGCGGCCTTCTCGCCGTACTTGTTCACCCACTCGGGAACCTTTTCAAGGATGTAAGCCTGCGCACCGGCAACGCCGACATCAGAGGTGGGGTCGGGAGCGGTTTCCATCTCGAAGCTCATGCCGAACTCCTCGCAGGCCGCCTTCATGACGGCGACGCGGCGGCTCATGGTCTCGTAAGCGAGGTGGCGCGGGAAGGAGATATGAACAAAGGTGTCGCAGCCAAGCTCGTGCGCGGTGCGGATGATGAGGTAGCCGCGGGCAACGAAGTCGTTGTTGCACACGAGGTCGGCAGCGGAGCCGATCTCGGGCAGGTCCTCATGCGCCTCACCGGCGATGCAGAGGATGTCGGGGCGACGCTCCTTGATCTTACGGAAGGCCTCGGTCGTGCCGGGGACGGACTGGTTGACGATGATCGCCTTCATGTCGGGGTCGTCGGACAGGTTGACGATGCACTGGATGGTGGTCTCCAGCTCTTCGGTGAAGTTATCGGGATAGGTCACGAGGGTGACGTTCTCCTCACCGTAGAGCTGCTGGAAGGCCTCGGCGCCGCGGCGGTCGTCCTCAGACTGAGAAACGGAACCGGTCACGATACCGATGTGGATGGTCTCCTCCTGCTTGTCGGGAGTGTCGGGAGTGTCGGGGGTGTCGGGCGTGTCAGGGGTCTTCTTGTCGCCGCAGGCCACGAGCGAAAGCACCATGACCAGAGCGAGCAGGATACTCAGGAATCTTTTCATGCGGAACCTCCAATTTCATTTTTACGATGTATTGCCAGGGTGTCTTATTACTATATACAAAAATATTCACCTTGTCAATGACAGAAATTAAAATATAGCGAAAAGCGGTGCAAAAAGGACTGCGGCACCTGCGGAGACGGGGCCATTCCGCACTCAAATGGAGAACCGAGCTTGAAAAATCCGAATGAGGTACACAGTGTCCACGGCATGAAAGAAAAAATTATCGCATATCCTCTACCAAAATAAAATGGGGAGGATATGCGGATGTTTTTGTATTTTAAGCGGAGAGAGAAGCGCGGGAAGAGGGAGGCGCCGCGGCCGCGATTTCTTGTCCTGCGGCGCAAAACACTGACAGTTGGCGCTGCGCTGCTGGCTGCGGCAGCCATTTTCGGTGCTGTGAATGCGCCCGCTGCCGTGCGGGCGTCAGTTGCGACGCGGCAGCTGCCTATTTACTGCGTTGAGCGTGACCAGAAAGTTTGCAGCATCTCGTTCGATGCTGCGTGGGGCGCGGACAACACACAGCGCATTCTGGATGTGCTGCCCGACTACGGTGTGAAGTGCACGTTTTTCGTCGTGGGCAACTGGGCGGATCAGTACCCGGAGCAGGCCAAGGCGATCGTAGACAGCGGCTGCGAGCTGATGAACCATTCCAACGCACACGACCACTACGATTCTCTGACGGCGGAGCAGATCATCAAAGATGTGAATACCTGCAACGATAAGCTCGAGGCGCTCACAGGGGCTCGTCCGACGCTTATTCGCTGCCCCTTCGGCGAGTATGACGACTATGTGATCTCCGCCATTCGCTCCATCGGCATGGAGCCGATCCAGTGAGATGTGGAGCGATACCATACAGCTCAAGCTCCTGCCGGGGCTTGCCTTCGGAAGCCTGACCGACAGCGGAGCATCCGGAACATCCGGACAGCCGATCCTCAATGACAATGCGGCCATTACGGAAAATGTGAATCAGGCTGCCTTTGCGATCAATCAGATTCTCGGAG
>ERZ779880.2596-NODE-2596-length-12472-cov-4.402915_pt1 | contig 12472 bp, 18 predicted proteins | sample MGYA00511555_ERZ779880 | MGnify/ENA primary metagenome ERZ779880 (study PRJEB29588, sample SAMEA2145815) | human gut metagenome | biome: human gut; feature: human-associated habitat; material: faeces | place: Denmark | collected 2008/2010 ...
TGCCAAATTAGGGATGCGAGCGATGCATCCTTGAAACTCATTTACCATACCAGATAACTCTAGTATAGCAGATCCACCCATGAATTGCAATAAAAAAATGCACCCCGCCGAAGCGAGGATGCATTTGAGTATAAAAATCAAATTCTATTCCGTTTCTGTTGTTATGTATTGATTATCTTTTAACAAGCAACAACAGCCTTTTGCTAGTAAAAATTTCTTCCACTTAATAATATCATCTTTATTAACAGAAAAATCTACAGATAATGAATGAGCATTACACTCAGGTAGTCTCAAAGTTAATTCGTCAGTTACTTCAAAATCATCTTCGCCCTCATCACCTTTCCATATTGTTGTGATGTCACAAGTTATTTCATTCAATTCTGTATCTCTATCAATATTCTCTATTCTTTTTGGATGAAATATATCATTTACAATAAAAGTGATTTCTTCGTCTGAAAGACTCAAAAATTCTCTGTATAACATTTGTTATTCTCCTTCCATTCTCAGATAATTCGATTATCCTTTCTTTTTTCCATGAAAAAATACCGCCCTGAATTTTCGTAGGACGGTATCTTCCAAATAAAAAAGGTGCATGGATTGTTCTTAAAACATTCTCCATACCTTTGGCTTATTATGTAATTTTAATTTAAAGCAGCCTCAAAAGCTGTACCAGCTCATGAGGTTCATCCTCATTTGATGTCTGACGGGTATCAAACTGCTGAAAGCGGTTCCCCTTATAGAAAGATAATAACTTCTCCTCATTCTCAGCTTGTGAACTACTCGGTCATAGAATGGCCGAGCATCCAAAGTTTCCCTTGAATACCGATCATTCTATTTCCGCCCCTTTGAGAATAAGTCCACACTACACAATACGAATAGCACAGGCAGATCCTCTCCAGACAATCCATCTTACAGTCATGCCGTAAGAAGACAGTGGTAGTTCCTATGTTCTGCTCTAGTCACAGATGAGATCCTGCAGCATCATGTAAGATGTTACAGAGTCCCGTCTGCTTTCATGCAGATGCTGCTTTTTTTTCTTCATATGCGATGTGTCGTTTTTCATATACGATTCGAATCGCATTCTGTAAATTCTTGTGACTGTATTGGTGTTCCCTGCACAATTCCAGTATCTCTTTATCACCTGCCCGGTTTCTGATATTAACAGCACCAACGTGGTCTGCATCATCATGATACCCGCAGCTGGTACAGCAGAATCCTTTTGAGTGTCGGTTTTCTGCATTCAGATTGCTGCATACCGGGCATACCTGACTTGTAAAATCAGGTTCCACCTCAAAAAAGTCACATCCTTTTTGATTCAGTGCTTCCATCAGCTTTCTTTGAAGCTTTCCCCTGGCAAATGTGGAAAACATTCCATTAACCTTACGACTCTTATTGAATTCCTTAATATCCAACTTCTCAATTGCAGTCAGTGTATCTTTGGAAATGCTGTCCACATAGGTTGTAACGGATTTCTTGATCTCGTGATCCAACCGTGCATAGTAGCAGCGCTTTTTGCGATACGGGGCTTCTGCCGTTTGAATCATTCGTTCCAGGCGATCCATCTTTTTGATGAGAGAACGTCTCACATCCTCTGGTAGATCATGTTTTCTCAAAAAGTGCTTAATTTTTCGTTTCTTGTTTCGAAGGTTCGCGAGTTCTGCAAAGGCAGGCTCTACAGCTTCATGATAAAAGTCAATTACCGGACTCATGGAACCGATTGCCCTTCCATCGGATGTATGAAAACAGTCCGAGATTCCGGTATCCACTCCAATACAATTTGTTGTTGCAGGCTGCTGTCTTGTTGAATCATAAGACCAGCCAATTCGAAGATTCCCTTTTCTCACCTGCATCAGAACAGTTCCTGCCATCTTATTATTCTGAATCTTATGTAAAAAATGGCTGCTGGTATCAATCGGAATCGTGATTCGCTGTCTTGTTTTTAATGGATTTGTAATAATGATTACATAGGGCATTTTGGTATCTGTTGATTGTTCGATCTTCATTAAGCGGGAATCCAATGGAACTGATACGAAACGAAGCTTTGGGACACGATACTCCAATGATTTTGAAGCATATCGCTCCTGAAACTCAAGCTGCTGATCAGAAAATTCCTTTTCAGACATTTCATGAAGTGTTTTTGTGCAGTCCTCATAAAACGTGCCTTCTATCTGTCGTATCGTTTCTTCCATCTTTTGTTTTGAGCATCCCATGATCGACATAGCAAACAATACTTTTGACTGTGCAAATATCCCCATACCTTCTGACAAAAGATCAAGTCGGATATTATTCAAACGACCCGATACCTGCACGACTGCCGCATCGAATGCATTCTGGCAAAATGCAGAATTGATTCCTTCTGGGCGAATGGCTTTTTCCAGCTTTCGCATTTGGGAATCCTTCTTATCATTCTTTACCAGTTGAAGTACGATGTCAGGATTCTTTTCCAACAGCTCAATGTCACGATTGATCGGAGCAGTATACGAACTCTGCATCTGCCGTAACACGGCAAGCTTTTCTTTATTCGGCCGACCATACAGAAAAACACTCTTTGTAATGGTTGTCTGAAAAGAACTGTTCTTTTTCTTTCTTGCTTTTGGCATAGCCCCTCCTCCTAATATATAAGTGTAGGGTTTCAGTACCCAACAGCCAGTTGGGACTTAATCCTCTCATTGTTTAAGCTGTATAATGATTAGGCATCGGTCTGACGACACCTCCTAGGACCATTGGCGTCCGTACGAAAGCCTGTCAGCCAGCCTGTCATTGCAGCCGTTCGATTTATGCAGGTTGAACTACTACTTCACGTTCGTTTGATACCCCAGGAGATTGAATAGGCAATGAGAAATGCTGGAATCCATGCAAATTCACTTTTGGAGGTACGTAGAATGTACAACGCAGTAGGTATTGATGTTTCAAAGAGTAAAAGCACCGTTGCAGTCCTGCAGCCTGGCGGCACTGTGATCCGCAAGCCCTTTGATATCTCCCACACATCCCAAAACCTCAATGAACTGGCAGATTATTTGAGTTCATTAGACGGCACCACAAAGATCGTTATGGAGTGTACGGGTAGATATCATGAGCCTATGGTAAAGGCTCTATCCGAGGCTGGATTGTTTGTTTCCATTGTAAATCCTCACCTGATTAAAAACTTTGGCAACAACTCCCTGCGCAAGGTGAAATCGGATCCGGCGGATGCCCGCAAAATTGCCCGCTATACGCTTGACAACTGGACGGAACTGCGCCAATATTCAGGTATGGACAATACACGTACTCAGTTAAAAACTTTAAACTCTCAATTCAGCTTCTTTATGAAGCAAAAGGTTGCCGCAAAAGCAAATCTGATTGCACTGTTAGATAATACTTATCCTGGTGTAAACAAACTCTTTGAAAGTCCCACCCGTGAGGACGGGAGTGAAAAATGGGTTGACTATGCTTATTCTTTCTGGCATGCGGATTGTGTCCGCAAGATTGGGTTAAAGGCATTTACAGAACGCTACATGTCTTTCTGTAAGAAGCACCACTATATCTTTCAGCAGGACAAGCCCGAAAAACTGTTTAATGCCTCGAAGGAGTTGGTTGCTGTTTTTCCAAAGGAGAAGACTTATAAGCTGTTGATCCAGCAAAGCATCCAGCAGTTAAATCTTGCCTCCGAACATGTAGAACGACTCCGCAGGGAAATGAACGAACTGGCATCCACACTTCCAGAATACAGCACCGTAATGGGCATCTATGGCGTTGGGAAAACCTATGGCCCCCAGCTCATCGCTGAGATCGGCGATGTATCCCGGTTTACCCACAGGGAAGCACTGACCGCCTTTGCGGGCGTAGACCCCGGTGTTGATGAATCCGGCCAGCACAAGTCAAAGAGCAACAGGGCTTCAAAGGTCGGCTCCGCAAGGCTGCGCAAAACATTGTTTCAGATCATGACAACCCTGTTGCAAAATGCTCCTGAAGACGATCCGGTGTACCGTTTTATTAACAAAAAACGGTCTCAGGGAAAGCCTTACTATGTCTACATGACAGCCGGAGCGAATAAGTTCTTACGCATTTACTATGGTAAAGTCAAAGAGTGTCTGCGGAACTTAGAACAGACAGAATAACACCCTTTTCTATATCACCCCTTTCAAAGCCGGCATTTCTGGCGGCTTAAAAGTTATGCACAAAATATCAAATCAGATTTTTGAAATTTTCTTCAAAAAACACTTGACTTTTTATTAGCAGGCTTTCGTTAGTACTGTTTTGACTGGTGTTCAATATACTTGCGGATGGTTTCTTCTGAGATGTCCCCAATCGTTTCCAGGTAGTAAGAATGGTTCCAAAGCTCTCCTTTCCACAGCTGTTGGCGTAAGTCTGGAAACTTCTCGTACATCTTTCGGCCTGTAATCCCCTTTAAATACTGAACGATCAGGGACGGAGAGAGCTTTGGTGGAGCGGATACAAAAAGATGGACATGATCTCCCTCTCCTGATTCAAACTCTGACACCTCAAATCCTTTCTCATTTGCAATCTCCTGAATCAGCTCCTTCATATAGGATTCCACTTCGGGAGTAATGATCTTTCGGCGGTATTTTACAGACCAGACAATGTGATAGTTGATGTTATATACACAGGTACGTGCGTGTTTTAGGTTATCTTTCTTCATACACACAGTATATCATATATTGCATATAAAGCCAATGAATAACCAGTATTTCAACCATACACACAGTACTATTTTTTGCAGATTGTCACCCGAATCTTCCCATATCTGCCGAAGACAGTTTCGTTTTTTTAGAGGTAAGTTGTAAAATGAATGCGAAAGGAAAAAATCCTGACGCATTCTCATAGAAATTATAGAAATATAAAGCGTTAAGGATAAAAAGCCTTAGCGCTTTTTCTTTTACCCCAAAAGGAAGGAGGATTGATTCTAATGAGAAAAAAAGGGAAGACAATCACTTGGAAGGAAAGACAGAAAATCGAACAGTTGGTAAAAATTGATTTACCAATATCGCAGATAGCAGAAGAGATTGGCGTCACACGAGCAGCGATCTATGTTGAGTTAAAACGAGGTGGAACGCCTTATAGTGCCGATGAGGCACAGAAGAATGTAGGTGCGTAAAGATGGTACTTAGACATGTGACGGTAGAATTAACAGAAAAGCAATATGAAACATTGTGCCGAATGACAGCAAATGCAGGAATGCCAGTAGCAGATGTAATACAGGCATTTGCAGAAGAGTTACCAGGAAATAGTGCATTGGATGGCTGGTTAAAACAACATCAAAGGAAAAATTTTCTTTCCTATTTGGCGCAAAAAGAAAAGCTCGATTTTGTAGCATCTTTGTTCCAGAAAGTAATTGTTTATCAGGCAAACATTTCAGCTGCATATGCAAAAAGGAAAGAAAAAGAAGCAGCTAAAACTGTGGAGCAGTTGGAAACAAGCTGGTCATTGATACAGGAAATATACGCTTCTTATGCGAAAGAAAATCAGGCAGCGCTGCCACTTTTGGGTGAGTTGCAACTGCTGAAAGAATGGAGACTGAATGGAAAATAAAGAGAAAAAGACAAAGCACACAAGACTAAAGTATGTCGATAGAATAGAGATTCAGCGACTGATTGAAGAAGGGTGTACCAAAACAGAAATTGCAGAAAAAATTGGTGTACATTTTTCCACAATTTACCGTGAAATCATAAGAGGCGGAACACCTTATAGTGCTGATGAGGCACAGCGTAGATTAACAGGAGAGTAATCGGATGAATAATGAGAGCCAAATTTGTTTTATTAGCAGCCCCCACGATAGTTTCTTTTGTGGGAAGGTAGTGGAATTTAAAGAGAGATACCATAAATCTCCAGATGAATATCATAAAGCACTTTTTTACTGCCTGGGTATTAACTGTGATACGAGACGAAATTTTGAAAATATCTATGATTGGCAAACAGACTGTATTAAGCCGGAATGTCTGAAAGAAGGCTGGCAGACAAGTGGAAGCAAAAAAGTAGTCAGAATGGCATTCAATCTTTTTTGCGGCGGGACACCTAGCGTAGATGAAAATGAGTCCGTAGAAAAGCAGCTGTATGAATGTAAGCAATATGCAGTAGAAGAATTATTTTGCTGTATGTATGCACCATTCTTCTGGGAAGCGGTCAAAATTCGTTACCCAGAGTATGTTTCCTATGATCACGAGTTGTACGATTTGTTAGGAGGAGCAGATTGAGTGCTGAAAATAAGGGTAATCGGAACGAAGAACGAAATTGCATGGTTCCAGAATCTTGTGAGGAATCACCTTCAGATTGAGGTCTTAGATATGTCAAAGCTATATATAAGCAAAGAAGCAAGCGACAATTATAGGTCTTATATAGAAATAAAAAAGAAAGATATCAACAAGTAACTGTAAAATGAATTGAAAAATAAAAGGAGCAGACGAAAATGAAAACAATCGCATTTTACAACAATAAAGGTGGCGTGGGAAAAACGACGCTGGCAGCAAATGTAGGATATAACTTATCAGCAATGAACTATCGTGTGCTGATGGTGGACTGTGATCCGCAGGGAAATTTGTCATCATTCTTTGATCGTTACGATTTGACGAAAAAAAGTTTGGCACAGGCATTAGATGGACAGGAGCGTTGCGTGTATCGTACCGCATATAAGAGATTAGATATTTTGCCAGGAAACATTTATAGCGAGTCATTGACACCGCAACCAGAAAATATGGAAAGCGTACTCCAGCAGTACAAAGAGAAATATGATTGGTGTATAGTGGATTGCGCACCGGCTTTCTCAAAGCTGACCAAAGCAGCTTTGCAGACGTCTGATCAGGTTATGATTCCGATCAAGCTTGATAATTTCTCGATTGAAGGAATCGATACCGTATTGTCAAAGCTGGCAGATCCATCAACAGCACACGTTGTAATTAATGAGTTTTCAACGTCCAGAGCTTCCAGAGATTTTTTGGCAAAACTGGTACAGACATACAATTATCCATTGTGTGAGACATTAGTAAGATATTCCACAATGGTAGATGCCGCTAACTTTCGCAAGAAACCGATGGCGAAAAAAGCTAAGTTCCATTGGGTAACTGCGGATATGGCAGATCTGACAGAGGAGGTATGTGGATATGGCTTCGTTAACTGATGCACTCGCAAGCATGAAGAATAAAAATACACAAACAACCCCAGTTGTAAACCAGCGATATCAGGTGCAGTATATCAACTATAGTTACTTAGAAGAATCTGCTTATAATTTTTATCCGATGTCCGAAATTGAGGAGTTGGCAGATGCAATCGAGCTTGCAGGAGGCATCCTGCAACCGCTCCTTGTGCGCCGGAAGGCACCAGGACAACGCTACGAAATCATCGCTGGTCATCGCCGCTGGACAGCGGCAAAATATCTGGTTGATCAGGGAAAAGAAAAGTTTGCAATGCTCCCTTGTCATGTGCAGGATGGCAATGATTTGATTGCGAGAATCAACCTGATCATAACAAACTCACAAAGAGAAAAATCTGCATATGTAAAGATGCAGGAAGTGGTTGAGTTGGAGCAGCTGCTTCAGGAGCTGGCTGCTGGATCAGCAGATGAACGTGCAAAGTTTTCGCGGATTACTGGAATCAAACTTGAAAGCGAAAATATAACAGCTCGCGTATTGCGTAAGTTGGTGGCAAAGACAGCTGGTCTGTCAGAGACAAATGTCGCGCGACTAAAGCATATCAATTCGAGTTTGCAGCCGGAGTTAAAGGAAGTGCTGGAGGAAGGTAAAATCGGAATTTCAGCAGCCGATGAGCTGGCAAGGATGGCGCCAGAAGAACAACAGGAGGCAGCGAAACAGATTAAAAAAGGCGAGAAAGTTCAGCTGCCTAAAAAGAAAATTACAGAGACGACAAAGAGTCCCAATCAGGAGCCAAAGGTAGTTTCCGTTTTGGACACGGAAGAGCAGTTGCCAGGGCAAATGAATATGGAAGAATATATTCCAATGCCAGAACCAGCAAATGCGTTTGAGCTGATTGAGGACGAAGAACAAAATGCCGAGCAAGAAGTAAAAAAGGAAGAAAAGAAAGAAGAGTCTCCCACGAATCTTGCAAACGAATACCTGGCATTGTATCAAAAGACAGATGCAGCGCTGGAAGAATGGGAAAAAATGCATCGAAGATTGGCTGATTATTTTCAGCAAATTAGGTAATAGAGTTGGGGAAAGGGGAATCTATGGAATCAGGACTGACATATGAAGAGATTGTAGAGATTCTGTTGCGGCAAGAAGAGTTACTGGAACTATATCGCAGCCAACTAAAAGAACTGACGAAAGAATACGATGCAGATGATGAGCTAATTGAGTTGACCCAGCTGCGCAGTCCTCGGTTGGGTGTTACCGGAGGAGGAAGTAACCAGAAGGGATTAGATCAGATTTGTCAGGCAGTTGAACAACAAAGGAAAGCATACCGTGAAGCCGTGTATGAAGAAATGCAGCGTGTACTAGCAGCGTATAATCGGGTACAGAAGGTGCATTTGTGCTATTTGCATCTGCCACAAAAACAGAAAGCTGTCTTAGAGGGGCTGTACATCAAAAAGAAGATGTATAAGGAATTGGAAGGCCCAGGACTTTCGGAAACAACCATTCATCGCCTGCGGAGACAAGCATTAAAAAACATACAGGACTGGTATAATGCGGGGCGGTTTGAAGAACAAAAATGATCAGTTCAGAAGATTGGTAAGGATACAAACTGGAAAGAAGGGAGTGACAGAAGATGAGAAAAATCCGTGCAAGCGTACTGAGAAAAGTGGAGGAGTCCAGACTGACAAATAAAGAGCTTACAGTTTTTCTGCATATCTGTCAGTACCAGACAGATGCGGGAACAGTATCCGGTATCTATTATAAGGATATCTGCAATGCATTGAAAATATCGAATCAAAGCTTCTATTCCAGTTTGTATCGGTTGCGTGACTGTGGATTAATAAATCTGTGGAAGGCAGACAAAATTGACTGGGATATCCAGATTATAGGAAATGACTGTACTGATATTGAGTCAGTAAAGAAGGAAGGCTATCTGTCCGTTGCAGATGGCCTGTTTGCCTCGGAGAAATTTAGAAAGTTGAAGGCAAATGAAAAAGTTATGGCAATGCGATTATTGGTATACTGTCGCTCTGGACAACGCACATATAAGGAAGCAAAAGCAAGTTTCTTAGACAAAATGAAAAAGATGCTTGGATGCGGACTTCGCGCAGTAAAAAAATATTTGACAGCGCTAAAAGAACTGTTTTACATTGGAATTAAAGATAAAATGTATTTGATCACAATTCGTCGTGGCGTAGCAGATCGAGTGTGGAGAGCGCCTACAGATACAGAATTAGAGCTTGGGCATAAAGTACATGCAGCTTGCAACCGAAATAAGATCAATGAATCCGATGCTGCCAAAAGGGATACTGCTGAACTGGCGAAACAGTACCGTCAGGACATTGCAGAAATGCAGAAAGCAGGTGTGCTGCCGGAAGATATTTTCGGATACCTGATTGGAAAGGCAAGAGATGGATTAGCCGGAAAACTGAATCCTAAGTACATACATAAGGTACTGAGAAATGAAATTGCAAACTTCCAACGTGCGAAGAAAATGGCAGTTGCCAGTGGCACGCAGGCATTCCAGAATTTCACAGGGCGTACAAACAACAACTACATGGAAAAAGTATTAGCACAATGGAGCATGATGTAAAATCCCAAAATAATGGATAATCGGTAAAAATGGCTGGCTGAACGAAGGCAGTCTTTTTTGCGTACAGTAAAACAAAAGATAACTGTTTGAGAGAAGAGATTAATGAAAGGTCGCGCTCAATAAAATAGGGAAGCTAGCTGACATGGAGATTACCAGGCATGTCAGCTGCTTTTTTACATCAAAGTCATTCCAATTTTGAGGTCTGTTTCCAGAAGTCATTCTAATTTTGAGGCTCGAAAATGGGAGGTCATTCTAAAAAGTGGGATAATTGTGGATAACTTTATTCCAATTTTGTTCCAGCAGGCGAGAAGAAAAATTGAGTAAAAACAAGGCTTTTAGGTACTTTAGTTTCTGGTGAATATCTCCTTCTTTCTTTTATACCCTTCCTGACTTATGAATGATAATCTATTGCAGAATAAAAGCTGCATAACAGCATATCTTCTTCCGTTTTAGCTTCCTGTGGCTTCGGAAAGAAATTGGAAAACCATAAGAGAAGCGCTTATTTATAAGAAGGTGTCCGCAAGCGGACAAAAAACAACATCAAGAAAAATAAATCATACACCTGCTTGACATGCGCACGTAAAACAGGTATAATATAGATGTATGATAAAGAGTTTTGTAGACAAAGAAACAGAAAAAGTATATAACCAAATTTTTTCGAAGAAGTTACCGCAGACAATACAGCGTATTGCATTGCGGAAATTGATGATGATCGACAATGCAAGATGTTTGGAGGATCTGAGAGTTCCGCCAGCGAATCACTTGGAATTGCTGCATGGTGATCGTGAGGGACAATATAGCATTCGTATCAATATTCAATACCGCATTTGCTTCAACGTTGATGGAAATGATTTCTTTAACGTTGAGATTGTGGACTATCATTCGTAAAAGTGTGTATACTGAAATTAAATCAGAAAGGAAGGTTTATCTATGGAATATATTACAACTCCTACAGTAAGTGAAATATTAAGAGAAGAGTTCATGGAGCCGCTGGGTATTTCAGCATACCGTTTGGCACAGGCAATCAATGTTCCGCTGTCTCGGGTGCAGGATATCCTGCATGATCGAAGGAAAATTACGGCAGATACTTCGCTTCGACTGGCAAAATTTTTTGGAGTATCTGATCGCTACTTTTTGGATCTCCAAAATGATATTGATATACGAAATTTAAAAATTCAGTTGGCAAATGAAATTTCTAAGATTCCGGTTTGTCAAGTTGGGTGACAGTTGGGTGACAGTTGGGTGACAGTTGGGTGACAGTTGGGTGACAGTTGGTGACAGTTGGTGACAGTTGGTGACAGTTGGTGACAGTTGGTGACAGTCGGTGACAGTTCATGACAGTTCGTGACAGTTGCAGACATTTGCAATGTGTGATATTCTATAATCGAACCAAGTGGATAAAGAGAGAGCATTGCCGGAAACTGGTCACAGTCGGCAGTGCTTTTTCTTTATAAACCAGTAGATCCCCTTGACAAACTGTATATTATAAGATACAATATTGTTAGGAGGGATTCTATGAATGATGTTTGGTTGAAAGAGCTTGCCGAAGAACAGACAAAGCGCTTATTGGAATATTATATAAAATTAAGAAAGCAGCATAAGTTAAGCCAGTCGGAACTGGAACGGATAACCGGAGTATCGCGGATTTCGATCAACCGATATGAAAATGGTAAGATTATGCCGTCAGTTCAGGCTGTGAATCAGTTGCTTGTTACCATGGGGTACCGATTAGATATTGTACCGATTTGTGATACCTGGCAAACCACCGCTGAGTGCATGAAAGAATCTCAAGTAAACAAATTGCATTGGAATCAGCAAAACTTAAAACAAAATAATACGATCTGCATTCAAATTTAGAAAAGGTCAAAACAAGAAAATTTGGAAAATGCGAAAATACCTACACCTTCTCCTTGTAGTAAGTATTCTGAAAAAAGATACCCTTATACAGGTCTTCCTTTTCACTCTTCATGCCTGTTGCAGGATTCTCCAGTACAAAAGTAACCTTAGCACCATTTGTCAATGTGAATGTAGCATACTTGCCACTGAAATACATCACAATATCGCCATTCTGCATCTGAGCGAACTCACGCACATTCGTCATGTTTGCAATGCTCGGCTGGATTCCTGCCAACTCTCCGCCCAGAAGTACCCTTGTGCCAGTATAATCCTGAGATACCCCTTTGACTTTGAATGCACGCAGGATTTTGTCTGCATCAGGCATCACGTCATTCACAGCACGCACCAGCTGAATCTGCCGGACAATGCCTTTCCAGATCTTCTTGATGTCTGTTGCAACATCTTCCAGCTGCCAGTTGACGACCGCTGTTCTGTTCTCCCGAACGAAGCCAAAAACACGAACCTTGAAGTCGGCAGGCTGCATCTTTTTCTGGATCGCGTACATGGGGCTGCAAAGTTCTGCATATTCCAGCCGCGGAATAAAGTTCCCCGCGGCTCTCAGGTTGAAGTTTACCACATTGCAGAAAACTTCCCGATTCTGTAACGCCTCCACCCTGTCACCAGTGACAGAAACGTCAAAGTGCAGGCTGCTGTCAAATTGCGGCGGGGAAAGCTTGATGCCCATTGTTTTCAAATCTGCTGCGGTTAAGCCGCTTTTAAATGTACCTTTCATCATTCTCTGTCACCTGGAGCGTATTCAATGTTTCCTGAATACGCTGTTATCCTCGTTCGATTGCTCCGAAGTTGGTATCCTTTCTTTGATATTTGCCGGAAGCTGTTTGCATGTAAGGCAATACCGCACAAAGATTGTGCGACAGATGCGTCGTCAAATTTTTCGTCA
>ERZ779880.2599-NODE-2599-length-12460-cov-5.389843_pt1 | contig 12460 bp, 9 predicted proteins | sample MGYA00511555_ERZ779880 | MGnify/ENA primary metagenome ERZ779880 (study PRJEB29588, sample SAMEA2145815) | human gut metagenome | biome: human gut; feature: human-associated habitat; material: faeces | place: Denmark | collected 2008/2010 ...
TAAACCAATCCACAGCACCTTGTCTATTGTAGCATTTTGTCCTTGGAGAGGGACTTTAATAACTACTACTTTATAATACGAGGGTGCATATATCAACAGTTGCCCCTTCCAATAAGCGAAAATATTTTAATAGATGAACATGAACCGGTGTATACTTTCAATGGACGTTGTAGTATAATAGCGTTGACCACCCGGCTGCATTTTCCGGATGGGTGGATGAGGAAACAAAGCCCAATGACGGAGGAATGGTATGATTTTGCTTAACCAGATCATGAGTGCAGTTTTACAGCTTTTGATTTTTCTAAGTATTCCTTTTGTGTGGTATCTTCTGACACAGAAAAGGGTTACCGGTTTTTTCAAATGGCTGGGGCTCAAAACTGCTCCCACCCCACCTTTGAAGATCATGTTTTGTATCCTTGTGGGATTTTTAGTGGTACTATTTTTACCCTATCTGTGGCTCTATCGCTCTGGCAATTTGAATTATCAAGGATTTACAGTGGACGCATTTCGACAAACCGGTTGGAGCATCGAAACATTTACAGTCATCTTGATCTGGGCTGTCGTTCAGACTTCCTTATCGGAAGAAATTCTCTTTCGTGGGTTTCTCTGCAAGCGGTTGTGCAATAAATGGGGAGAAACCATGGGAAACGCCCTGCAAGCTCTCATTTTTGGCATGGTTCACATCGTTGCGTTGCCAGACAAGAACCTCCTCATGTTCCTCATCGTATCCCTGACGGGCGGAATAGGCTATGCCTTAGGATGGCTTTCGTTAAAAAAGGCCCGTGGAAGCATTTTGTATGGCTGGGTGATCCATGCTGTGGTCAATATTCTTTCGCCCATCCTTGTTTTTACATTTTTGTTGCCCAGTTATATGCTGCAATAAGGTAGACCTCCGGAGCGGAAGGGTAATGATAGAAACTAAAAAAGGGCTGTTGCACATGCGCCAGCCTCTATTTTTGTACGAACAAGCGTAAAAATCAAGCAGTATCAATACTCAAAACAAAAGCATGTGCAACAAATTTTCTCGAAAATCAGAAATTTTCGATAGATTTATGATGCACATGCTTTTTGAATTGTTTGGTGATACGTTTGATTTTGAAAATGACTGCTGCACTTTCGGCTAAAACGATGTGCAACAGCCCCTTTTTATTTGCACGCTTCCTCTGTTCTCGACAGGTCGGCTGCTTATATGCTATACTGGTACCATCATACAAAGGAGGCGCATCCGCCCTGCTGGGTGCCTCCGGCATTGTATTTATGCTCATCATGCTGTCCAGCCTGGCCGGCAGCCGGAACGGCGGTATTCCGATCACTTTGATCCTTGTCGGTGCGCTCTACCTGAGCCAGCAGGTATATGATATTTTGTTCGTGCAGGACAATGTAGCCAACTTTATGCACATCGTCGGCGGCGCCTGCGGCACTGTGTTTGGTTTTGCCGTGCGCAGAAAATAATACGCGGAGGTTTCCTTCATGAAGATCCTTGTCACCGGTTTTGACCCGTTCGGCGGAGAGACCGTCAACCCGGCCTATGAGGCTGTCAAACTGCTGCCCGACACCATTGCCGGGGCACAGATCATCAAGCTGCAGGTTCCCACCCGGTTTGCTCTTTCCGGCACCGTTCTGGAAGCCGCCGTAAACGAGCACCGGCCCGATGCGGTCATCTGTGTCGGGCAGGCAGGCGGGCGGTCCGCCATCACGCCGGAAAGAGTTGCCATCAACCTTGCGGACGCAAGCACCCCTGACAATGCAGGCGACCAGCCTGTGGACGAGCCGATCCGGAAGGACGGTGCGCCCGCCTACTTTACCTCTCTGCCCGTAAAAGCCATGGTGCAAAAAATGAGAGCCGCCGGTATTCCGGCAGCCCTCTCCTACACCGCTGGCTCCTTTGTGTGCAACTGCCTGATGTATACGCTGCTCTATCTCATCGACAGGCAGTATCCCGCTATGCGGGGCGGCTTTATCCATGTGCCGTATGCGATGGAGCAGGCCGTCAGCAAGCCGCTGGGAACACCCAGCATGGAGCTGCATCAAATCGCGCGTGGCCTTGCACTTGCGGTAGAAGCAGTCGTCGAAAACGAGCGTGACCTTACCGTGAACCGGTAATACAGGCCCGATTTCTCGAAATAGTGCTCGCATTTTTTATGGTTCGTGCTATAATCATAGCATCATCACAGAATAGGAACGGGACAACGGGGTCACGCACAGGCAAGGTGCGCGATCCCGTTTTTTCGTCTGCGCACAAAGGCGTGCCGCACTTCATTGGGTGCTGCACGCCTTTTGGCTTTTCTGTTGCTTGTTTTCCGAATGGAGGGATTTGAAAATGCTTACCGCACGAATTGAACAAATACGCCAAACCGCAGATTTCCTGCGAACGCGCCGCACTTTGGACAGAATCCTACAAAAGGAGCGTGGGAAAGCCCGTCTGCATCCGCAGCGCCGACAAAAGCACAGCTTTCCGGGTGGAATCAGCTGGCCACGCAGGAATACGGGATAAAGGTCACTTCCTATAAGTAGTCCCTGTCTTCCACTGCGGCGGCCTTACGGCTCCTGCAGCATGATCCGCACGATCTCTTTATCGGTTTCGCGCATACCCTCACGGCCCAGCAGACCCACATTACGGATGGTATTTTCAACGCCCTTTGTGACGATGCCATCCCCACTGCGGAACTGCTGGCCATTTTTGTACATGTGATACCCCAGGATGCCCGCCTCCACGCTGGAGGCGATCTTCGCCGCACAGCTGGCCTTGGCACCATCGCAGATAATACCCGAAACAATGGCCAGTGCATTGACAAGGGTGTGGGAGACCGCTTTCAGGTCTGCGCCCTGCAGATAGGCAATGCCGCAGCCTGCAGCACAGCCCGCGCTGACGGCCCCGCAGTAGGCGGACAGCCGCCCTATACCGGCCTTCTCGTGGATCGCAATCAGGTTGGAGAGGGCCAGTGCGCGGCAGAGAGTCGCATCGGATGCCCCCAGCTCTCTGGCATACTCGATGACCGGCACAGAGACCGTGATGCCCTGATTGCCGCTGCCCGAGTTGATGACAACTGGCAGCTCACAGCCGCTCATACGGGCATCAGAGCCTGCTGCTGCCTTGGCAATAGCGCGGTTGCGCACATCCTCGCCGTAAAATTTCAGCATTGTAGAGCCGATGTTCGCACCGTAATCCCCTCGCAGTCCCTCCTCCGAGATGCGGGTGTTGTACCGAATCTGGGTTTCCAGCAAAGATCGGATGTCGTTGATCTCGCAGGTATCGGCAAATGCAAAGATATCCGCAATGTTCAGCAGTGCCCGGTCTGTCAGACCGCTCTCGGCAGGGGCGGCGTCACCGCAGAGCTGCTTTGTCTCCTGCGCGGTATGATCCAGCAGCACTTCGCTGTTTCTTTGGATCAGGACAATATTTGTGTGGTACTGGCAGATGCGCACCACGGCAGAATCGTTCCCCTGCCGCAGCGTCACTATGATGTCGAAGATAAAGCCGTTGTCGATTGCCTTCACCGTGACCGGCACCTGCTTCAGGAAGGCGCGCATCGCAGCCTTCTGGTCCGCTGTTACAGCTGCGATGACCTCCAGTGCCTTGTCCGCCTGCCCGCCGACGATGCCTGCCGCTGCGGCGGCCTCAATGCCCTTCATGCCATCGGTGTTGGGCACGATGACGCTCTTGACATTCTTGATAATGTTGCTGCTCACGCCGATCTCAACTTTGTCCGGCATGCCGCCAAGCACATCCCGCGCCTTGGCGGCGGCGTAGGCGATGGCAATCGGTTCGGTGCAGCCCATGGCAGGGATCAGTTCCTCCTTGAGGATCTGCACATACGCCTGATAGGTCCTGCTCTGCTTATCCATACAAGTGACTCCTTTGGTTGCTCTGCAAAGTGTCCGCAGCGGGGTATTATACCGCGTCTGCTGGTTTGTATAGTACAAGTATAGACATTTTCCCCGCCTTTTGCAACAGCATTTTTGCGGCGTTCCAATCCGGAGCACTTTATGCACTGGTTGGACATAAACACTGCCGCTTTCTGCATCCCATAACGCAAAATGTGCCTGCTTGCGCGGGCACATTTTGCGTTATTCTGCTTTTTCCTGTCTGGCCGCATTCAGCAGCTGCTTTTGAAATTCCCGGGCCGCCGTATTCAGCGGACGGTGCCGGTCATAAACCAGACTTACTGAGCGCTGCGGAATCTCCTCCCGCAGGGTCAGCTGCACAATGCTTCGGCGCTGCAGGCTGCTGCGGGCCATCGGCTCCGGCACAAAGGCAAGGCCAAGTTCACTCTTTACCAGCGTCATCATCTGGTCTGTGGTGGCCGCCTCAATATCCGGCTTCAGGTCTGCGCTGTGCTCAAGGAAAAACTGCCGGTAAAACAGGCGGCTCATGCTCTCGTTCCCCAGCATGATCAGCGGATAGGCGTCAAGCTCCTGCAGCGAGAGCGTCCGGCTTGCCAGCGCCGTGAAGGTTTTCCCGCCGACCAGGATTTCGTTGAACGACATCAAATCAACTTTTTTCAGCTCCCCCTCTGCGCCGGTGGGGGTCGTTACAACAGCGAAATCGACCTCGCCGTTTTTCACAGCCTGAATCGCCTGCGGCGTTGAATGGTTGGAGATCCGCAGCCGGATACCGGGGTACTGCGCATGGAAGTTCCGCAGCCGTTCCGACAGGTAGATGTTCAGCGCCGTCTCGGTTGCGCTGATACTGATTGCACCATGCTCAAAGGTCGCGCTGGCGCTCAGCTCCTCCTCGGCATCTTGTATCTGCACAGCAGCCGAGGAAATGCGGGTATAGAGCATCTCCCCCTCCGGCGTCAGCGTCACACCCCGGTTGGAGCGGATAAACAGCACACAGTGCAGCTGATCCTCCAGCTTGTTCATCGTATGTGTGATGTTAGGCTGGTTGCTGCCCAGCACGCGGGCCGCCTTGGTAAAATTGCGGTATTTTGCGACAAAGTAAAAAATCTTGTAGTATTCCCAATCGACATACATAGGCGCAGCCTCATTCATACCAAAATTACATAGTCATAATGCGGTAAATACTTTTTACACATTCTATGTCACAAAGTATAATAGCACCGCAACCCAAAAGCAAGCAAAATTTTCCCTCTATAGAAACAAATTGTAAGGAAGGCGAAACCAAAATGCTGACCGCAGTACCTGCGGAAGGGTACCTGGCTCTAAGGCAACACCGCATAATTCTGTGTGCCGCCCCTATATTTTTTCAAGGCTGCGTCTCCCCTCTCCCCTGTCCGCATTTGCGGGTGGGGCCTTTTTGTTTACCGTCTTCAGCGCGTCCCTCTCTCAGAGCGCGTGTGTGGACGCCTCTGCAGCGCGTTTTGCTGCAGGTAGCGGCAGACAAAAAAACACCCACAGCGGCGGCTGTGGGCTTTGGGTTCAATCATTATTGGCGGATGCTCCCAGCGCACGGCAAAGCGGATGATTCAGCAGCATACCGGCGATAACATACCGATAGGAGTGCACCGCACCGTTTCGGATCGTTTGCGGTATCCGCTGCTTTCGTACCAGCTTTTCCAGCGCATCCATCTGCTCTTTCAAAAAGTAAAAAGATATTTGTGGATAGATCTTGTCATCCAACTGCGTAGCAATAAACCGGCTGACAACCTTTGTTTCCGGAAACAGATAGTAGGCCGCCCTGTTCTGCTCGATTTCTGCTTCGCTGGCCAGATATTCCCTGCTGTTCATGATCAGGCAGTTGTCAGCACCGACTCTCATGACCTTATCCATCTCGGACTGGAGCAGCCGGTTGGCCAGAGTGCCTACGCGGATATCCTCCACAGCAGCCTCATCCACAAGCGTCTCCCGAATCAGGAGCCCTACCCGAAGGTTGACCTTGATTTTTTCTTCTTTCATTCGCATCACCCTTTGGTTTCCGGGACAGTGTCTCCCCCTACCCTGCCTTACTTTGCGGCTTCAATCAAATCCCGGAGGCTTTGCGCCTGCTCGATCAGTTCATTCAGAATCGCAACATCATTATCACGGCGCTCCTGAGACATCTTTCTGACGCCGCGCTTATAGCTGGTTGAACTCATTTTCTTAAAAATCTTATTAGCAACAGGCTGGATCGTCTTTTCCACAAAGGTCGCGCTTTCAGACTCGCTCTTTTGCTCCTTTTTCTCGACGCGCTTTGCCTCCTGATCCCTGGCCACATCCTTTGCGATTTCCTCGGCCTTCTCCGTATCATGCCGACTGACGGCGTCACGGTACTCCCCTACCCTGTTCTGCAGCAGGCGGATTTCGTTTTCACACTCTGCAAACGCAGTCTCCAGGCGCTCGTCCCGCTCATCCGGCTCGTTGGTTTTTCTGGCTCTGTCAATAGCCCGGATAAAGTCATAATGTATGCTGTTGCATTCCTGCAGCAGGCGCTCCCGGGCATCGGTGTCACAGTTGCTCACATCAACCGCGCTCAGCAACAGATAGCACTGCGCAATTTTATGCTGCACCTCCGGCTCCAGCGTGATATAGCTTTCACACTCCATGCGGGTCAGGAACTTGTTATCCAAAAGGCGAAGCAGCTCTTTGTCCAGCTTTTCCTCAATGCGGAAATCACGGTCGATTTGCTTGGCTGTGGTTGCACTCACTTCCTTAATTGCCTTTTTAGCGTCCTTTTCCGTCATATTGAACGGCTCGTTCTGAAGGCAGACCACAAATTCTGCAACGGCCTTGCGGCGGATCTGTTCATCCGCAAAGCCGCCGCGGACCTGCAGGTTCGCACTGTATAAAAGCACCTTTTTTTCATTTTCCGAAAGACTGGTTGTGATCACATTGCAGTTTTTGATGGTGTTCCAGGTGGCGTCTCCTCTCTTTTCGAGGTACTCCATCGCGCGGTAGCGGCGCTCACCGGAGAGAAGGACATACACTGTTTTTCCATTTTCTTCCTGCGGAAACACCACCAAATTATGCATCAGGCCGTTGCGCTGAATATCCTCCGCCAGCTGCACAATATCCTCTTGGGTATCTGCCTGCCGGAAGATTTCGTTGTCCGCGTTTACGCGAATATCGTACAGTGCAATATCCCGTGCTTCGTATTCAATGCTTTTATGCCCTGCGGTCAGATCACTGATAATTTTTCCTGCATCGCCATTATTGGAATCAATTTTGCCAAGCTCTGCATCCGTCGGGCGGGAACGTTTTACGATTTCCTTCTTTTGGGCGGGGCTTTTCATTCCCATATCATTTCACCTCCAGACGCTTCTTCAATTCTTCGTAGGCTTTCACATAGGCTTTTGCCACAGGCTGCGTTTTTGCCATATAGCACACAGGCAAAAAGCGGGAAATGGATGTTTTCACCGTCTTGCTTGTGGGAATTGCAACGCTGAACAGCGATGTGCCGAGTTCTTCTTTAAAGTGCTCCTGAATCTTCTTGTCTGTTGCTGCGCTTTTGTCTACATTCACCAACAACACACCGGCACCCATCAGGTGAGAAGTGGAGCTTTGCTTCATTTTGTTGCATTCATAATAAAGGCGAAATGCCGATTCTTCGGAGTTATCCTCACAGCCGGCTGGAATCAGGATATAATCCGCTGCATAGATTGCATTGGAAAGCAACAGGCTGTCCCGCGTAGGCTGTGTGTCAATAAGAATGTAATCGTACTCATCACGCACTTGATTGAGGAAATAGTACAGAAAATCTCCCATACCGGAAACCTTCCTCGGATCTCCGTCCTTCAGGCGCTCTGCATCGCCAATCAGCAGTTCAATGCGCTTATTGATTCGCGGCGTCTGCGCATCGCACGGGATCATATCCACATTTTCATACTGCGTTTCCACAATAAAGTCTCGCGTCTTGCTATGATACAGGAACCCGTCGAAAAGATTATAGAGTGCCTTACCGTAGAATTCATCACTTGTGATGCTCAAGCCGCCGCTGAGTGCTTTGGTGAGATTTCCCTGCGGATCAGTATCCACGCAAAGAACTTTTTTCCCCTCATCGCCCATCAGGTAGGCAAGATTGGAGGCCGTTACGGTTTTACCCGTGCCCCCCTTTTCAATGGCAATTGTAATAATTTTTGCAGACATTGAGCAATTCCTCATTTCTGTAAAGACTGTTATTTGTGGATGTGTCCGTCAATTCTTGTTGCTGTGAATTATCGTTCTGTAATTCTCTTGTAATCGATTTTCCATGCCTTTTTGCCATTCTGGTTGTACGATTTTATCATACTTCAGTGGCTGAATATGTTGAAGCCTATACCTCACCACAAAAATAGTTGCAGCCATCTTTTGCTGCTTATTGTGATTTCAATTATAACATAGATATAAGTAAAGTCAATTCTCTTTTCCGGGTATCATCCTGCCATAACGATATTTCAAGTCTATCAATTCTTGTTGCTGTTCTTTAATTTGTCTGCATCCGTATAGGCCATTTCTTTACATACTCGCACCGCGCTTCACAGCACGAAACAGAGTTCAGACCGTCAAAAAAATTGTCTTCTTGCCTTATTGCATGTGTAGGGGCGACCATTTGTCGCCCGTCAACTTACTGCAGCAACGCATCTTCTGGGATAGTTTGCTTACATGGCAAACGGGCACGGGCGAGCAATGCTCGCCCCTACAAGAGTTTTTCGACAGTCTGACAGAGTCAACTTATCTTTCAATTCTTGTTGCTGTAGTATAAGCCGTTTTCCGAAGGCGTTTAGCTACCAGATGTTGAGCGCAAAGGTAATAAGCATCATATTTGTATGCGTTCTTTCTTCTTGGCTGGTCGTTCAATTCTTGTTGCTGTTCTCGGTTTGTATTTATTTGTCACTTATAATCTTTGTTTTTTCTTTACAGCAAAAAGCAGCAGCCTGCATGTTGCAGGCTGCTGCCAAATAATACTTATACATCCTCAAAGACAGACATATCAAACTTAAACACTCCCGCCGGATCCAACGATGCGAGCTTCTGCTTGCCAGCCGCGATGATCAAAGCACTGTTTTCAATCGTATCGTTATAAACAACCGTGCGATAATACTGTGCAGACTTCCTTTCGGTTGCTTTTTCAAACATCTCCGTAAATTTTACACACAGTCCCAGGGTCCATGTTTTCAGCCCGGCATTGTCATGGATGATTCGGTTTAAAGAATCCAGTGTTTCCTCCGCTTGGTCACGCTTGTTGGTGTTTGTCAGGATCTTAGCCGTGTATGTGAAAATATCATTGCAGATATTTTTCTCGTTGTCCGTCAGCTTATCCTCATACGAAGCATAGTCTGCTTTGTTTCTGATCTCCGTAGTTGCTTTTCTATACTTCATTTTCAAAATATCTGTGCTAAATGGCTCTGTAATATGCTGGGCTGCTTTTTCCGCACTCTGGGTTTTCTTCTTTCTGGAATCCCTTACAATTTCGTCATCGTGCGTATTTCTATCATGATAAGAGCGGACATCCCTCATTTCCGCTTTGGTCTTGTATTTGATGAAAATATACAGGTATTCATATTTGCGAACACCGCGCTTGCGCGCCGGGGCATAGTCAAACCAAAGATCCGTCATCTCATTGATTTCTTTCTTAACGGTCTTTAAAACATTCTTTTCAAACTCTGTAAAAGTCTTGTACTTTTCAGACAGCGGTTTTTCCCGGTCAAACTTTTTCTTGTCGGCAGATGCCGGATCCTTTTTCTTTTTGCTCTTTGTGGACTCTCTCTCTGCCTCTGTGGGTGCAGAAAGCAGACCTTTAAACTCATCAATATTGAATTTTTTATACTTATAACCCGCCAGCTCGTCGCGCTTTGAGGAGAACTTATTCAGGATCTCATCATTTACCGGCTGGAATACAAGGCCGTTCGTATAGCCATAGTCTCTGTTTCCATTGTCATAGGAGAGTATGATTTCATAAACGCGCATAGAGTAGGTGCTTTTCATCATCAGCAGATACTCGATGCTGTAAGAGGTATAGTTGCTGGTAAGCTGCGCAATATCCTTCCAGATGTCCTGGTTAAAGCGCAGGCGAATCTCTTTCTTGTCGAAATCGACCTCAGAACCTTTTTGCAGCCAGGAAATGGAGCGATACACCTTACTGCCGGGTTCTTTCTTGACCCAGAAGGTACGATTTTCCAAATTTTCTATAGTTTCCTTCAGATTCAGTGCATAGGTCGTATCCACCGTGCGCACTCCGGTTAACTTAGCAAAATCGTTGAAAGTGATCGAATAATATTTGGATGCATCCTTATCATTTTTCTGGTCGATTTTAGACATGAGCATAAAGAGAACCTTTTGCTCATTTCTGGGAAGAGAGTACTTTGTCCGCTGGATCAGGTCATTACTTTTGGTAATGTAAGAGCCAAAGCCGACAGGGGAGTGCTGCCATTTCGCAATCGCTTGCTTTTTCTCGCGGACCTCATCATCAGAAAGGACCTCTCCAACTAAATATTCCTCGTTTTCATCAATGGACGAATTCGTTTTGTTCATATCCATTACTTATAGCTGTACAAGGAGGGGCTTAAAATAATTACGATATACAGCTATATATTCCTTTCGTTAGATGTTACAATACAAATAGGTACACAAATATCATTATACTGATAATATTACTATACTATTTGCCGACTGTCAACGAAAAATGTTTGGAGCTTTTCTATTTTTTAAATTTTGCTTTTTTTCTCTTTTACAATTATTTACCTTATATCTTACTTTTTACTTATTTATTATAATATGTAGAAAGAGAGGTTTCCACATGCCAGCGGAGAGGAAAAAACACTTGGCGAAAGAGATTTCCACACCGGATGCAAGAGGTTTAAAAGGCTGTAGAAAGAGATTGCTACAGCCCAATCAGCCAAAATAAGCATGTAGAAACCTCTTTTTTGCCGTGGAAGAATCTCTGCTTTCAAATTTTTTTCTGTATACTGCCTGTTGCGGCTACAAATTGTGCAGGACGGAAATCTCGCTTTTGCGATAGCGGGAGAGCATTGCCGTGCAAACATAGGTGGAGAGTGCGATAGCTGATTTTTCCGGTGTAGAAACCTCTCTTTGCACAAGCATCGGAAAACGCCGGCGCTTGAATTAGGGTAGTAGGCATAGAAGCAGGGGAGAAGTGAAACAAGAATTTCCCTTCCGCGAGTGTAGAAACCTCCTTTTGCTGCTGCAAGTGATCTCTGCGGTAGGAAGTGCTCGATTTTTTCCGGTGTAGAAACCTCCTTTTAGGAATTGCTTCAAAAACACTATATATTGGTGTTGTGGATCAACTAACATACTTATTCTTGCACAAAGAGAGTCTATATAGGCAGAGACAGGAAAGGTAATAGTGGCGAACCAAGAGGTTACTACACATAAACATCGTAAGATTTTTAAACAGAATAATAGGCGATATACCGATATATAGCAGGGCTGCGAAAAAGGAATTATCTGCACTAAAAAGAGGTTTCTACATCAAAAGAGCGAAAGAAAAGAGGGAAAAACACAGCCATGTACAGAAGGGTACTACCAAAGCAGCGTAGTGATAAAAGAATGTAAAACCACAATATATAGATATAGAGAAGAAAACAGCACTTGAAAAACCAAAAAAGCTGGAAGAAAAGATAATAGAAATGGGAAAAATCGTTGCAGATGAAATACAATAAGGAAATATTATTATAATGTATACATCATGTACACGGCGTAATGCGAAGATGATCCAGAGAGTTTTATAGTGGTGCAAAGTATGGCATAATGCAAAGTAAACATTTTTTTTCGGGAGTGAGATGTAGAAACCTCTCTTTTCACTTGACTTCCCGACTTCTTGATGAGAAAACCTCTTTTTGACGGACTTATCCACTTTTTCGGCAGTAATCCACAGGGATTGCGGGCTTAATGTACTTACATAAGGTGGATCAAAAGGATAGGTGAGTGGCTGTATAAGATACAATTTAATATACTAATAGGATAATATATGAAAAATATACAAATTGGTACATACAATCTGTTCCAAAAAGGGAAATTATCCGATTGTTAAAGTGTAGAAACCTCTCTTTTAGGTGGGAGGGGAAGCCTTCGCAACACGAAACAAGCTGAATTTGAGAATGGACCTTGCAATAGGTAGAAAGCCGGATTATCGCCCCGTAGGTTATATGGCACATGCCGAAGGAAGAAAAAGCATAAAGCAAACACAATCCAATAAGGTAAGGGTTATCTCAAGAGGCAGGGGAGGGGACTGGCAGCAGGATTGGGTTTGCGTCTGCTATGAAGGCATACAGCATTTAGGAAAGTTTTGATATGCTATAGCAGAGAGAGCAGTCGCCTTGGAAGTCAAGAGATCTCTTAGCGAACACAACAAAAAAGCGAAAATAAAGTTACAGCAACAGGAATTGATGGAAAATGGAGCACGATGAATTTTTACAAGCAATCAGAAGCCCTTTTCATTTTGCCACTTGCGATGCCGTACTCCGAGGGTGTAAAATAATAGACATAAGTAAGCCATTGCAGTGGCGCAGACTGTCGAAAAAGGTGCGTTCACCCCTTGGCCCCCTCTGCGAGGGGGCTCCGCCCGCAGGCGGTGGGGGAGAGA
>ERZ779880.2600-NODE-2600-length-12455-cov-3.778387_pt1 | contig 12455 bp, 9 predicted proteins | sample MGYA00511555_ERZ779880 | MGnify/ENA primary metagenome ERZ779880 (study PRJEB29588, sample SAMEA2145815) | human gut metagenome | biome: human gut; feature: human-associated habitat; material: faeces | place: Denmark | collected 2008/2010 ...
GATACATTTTCTTTTCTTATTTTTTTCACACGAATTGTATCTATTTTGAACGAAATATTTTATAGAGTGTGGAATTTTAAGAAAGGACATCTGAAATGTTAAACCGTGACTTCGATCATCTCTCAACGCTATTACATCTCTTTTTTGAACGTGAGGATATTTGCCAAAAGCTTAATATTATTGACCAAAACAATATCACCGGTTGGGAAGTGTGGTTCCAGGTAGAGTTTGCTAATATGCTCTGCTCAACAGACCATGAATGGTGGCGTGAACAAGCACTTTCCTGTGATATGCGCAAAAAACCTGAGCGCCCGACACTACGCACAGATTTCTTACTACGTAAAAAAGGCTGGGCACAAGATAGCTATATCGCGCTTGAAATAAAACAAAACAGAGACGCGACCAGTTGTGTTAAAAATATGATCGCAGACTTAGAAAAAAGCGCAAAAATAAAACGTTCCGAACTCGATTTACGCAGTTTCTGGACCTTGGGTATCACCCCTATGATAGACAGGGAAAGGCTGGACTCTCTCATCGATTGCTATTTAGATGAGAAATTTTATCTTACTAAATCTCGTAAAAAACACGTTTTACTTAAAGAAATAAATAACACACCATATTGCTATATTGTTATTTAATATTTATAGTATGAATATAATTTTTAAATGAGTTACACAACCGAGGGCTAAAAATCGCTTCGGTTGTGATCATCATCACATAAATAACCTTCATAAACCTTGCTCAAAACCGCTCAACCGCAAAACTGACCGCTTACGTCCCTAAAATAACCACTCAGTTATTTACCTTACTTTACGCGCGCGTAACTCTGGCAGCATCATTGCAGGATAGCGGTCAATTTACCTCCTCAAACGCAACGCAAACCTAGAACGGCTTCGGCCAACTATTAATCAATACATGCCAGGTTTTACTATGGATACGAAAAAACTATTCAAGCACATACCCTGGGTGATTCTCGGAATCATCGGTGCATTCTGCCTCGCGGTAGTTGCATTACGTCGGGGGGAGCACGTCAGCGCCCTGTGGATCGTGGTCGCCTCTGTGTCGGTGTATCTGGTGGCGTATCGCTACTACAGTCTGTACATCGCCCAGAAGGTGATGAAACTCGACCCCACGCGCGCGACGCCTGCGGTTATTAACAACGACGGTCTGAACTACGTTCCGACCAACCGTTACGTGTTGTTTGGTCACCACTTCGCCGCTATCGCCGGTGCTGGTCCGCTGGTGGGACCGGTTCTCGCCGCGCAGATGGGCTACCTGCCTGGCACGCTGTGGCTGCTGGCGGGGGTAGTGCTGGCCGGTGCGGTTCAGGACTTTATGGTGCTGTTTATCTCCTCTCGCCGTAACGGCGCATCTCTCGGTGAGATGATCAAAGAAGAGATGGGGCCAGTACCGGGGACTATCGCGCTGTTTGGCTGTTTCTTAATCATGATCATCATCCTCGCCGTCCTGGCGCTGATTGTGGTTAAAGCCCTGGCAGAAAGTCCGTGGGGTGTCTTCACCGTTTGCTCAACCGTACCAATTGCGCTGTTTATGGGTATCTACATGCGCTTTATCCGTCCGGGGCGTGTGGGTGAAGTCTCTGTTATTGGTATCGTGCTGCTGGTTGCCTCTATCTACTTCGGTGGCGTGATTGCTCACGATCCGTACTGGGGTCCGGCACTGACCTTTAAAGACACCACCATTACCTTCGCGCTGATTGGCTATGCGTTTGTTTCCGCGCTGCTGCCGGTGTGGCTGATCCTCGCACCACGCGACTATCTGGCAACCTTCCTGAAGATCGGCGTTATCGTCGGCCTGGCGCTGGGTATCGTGGTGCTGAACCCGGAACTGAAAATGCCTGCGATGACCCAGTACATTGACGGTACTGGCCCGCTGTGGAAAGGCGCTCTGTTCCCGTTCCTGTTCATCACCATCGCCTGTGGTGCGGTATCTGGCTTCCACGCGCTGATCTCTTCCGGTACGACGCCGAAACTGCTGGCTAACGAAACCGACGCGCGTTTCATCGGCTACGGCGCAATGCTGATGGAGTCCTTCGTGGCGATTATGGCGCTGGTTGCTGCATCCATCATCGAACCGGGTCTTTACTTCGCGATGAACACCCCGCCCGCGGGCCTTGGCATCACCATGCCTAACCTGCATGAAATGGGTGGCGAGAACGCGCCGATCATCATGGCGCAGCTGAAAGACGTTACCGCACACGCGGCAGCGACCGTCAGCTCTTGGGGCTTCGTGATTTCGCCAGAGCAGATCCTGCAAACCGCGAAAGACATTGGTGAGCCTTCTGTCCTGAACCGTGCAGGTGGTGCGCCGACGCTGGCGGTAGGTATCGCTCATGTGTTCCACAAAGTGCTGCCGATGGCTGACATGGGCTTCTGGTATCACTTCGGTATTCTGTTCGAAGCCCTGTTCATCCTGACCGCGCTGGATGCGGGTACCCGTTCTGGCCGCTTTATGCTGCAAGACCTGCTGGGTAACTTCATCCCGTTCCTGAAAAAAACCGACTCTCTGGTTGCTGGTATCATCGGTACTGCGGGCTGTGTGGGTCTGTGGGGCTACCTGCTGTATCAGGGCGTGGTCGATCCGCTGGGCGGCGTTAAGAGCCTGTGGCCGCTGTTCGGTATCTCCAACCAGATGCTGGCAGCCGTAGCGCTGGTACTGGGCACCGTTGTGCTGATTAAGATGAAGCGCACCCAATACATCTGGGTAACTGTTGTTCCGGCTGTATGGCTGCTTATCTGCACCACCTGGGCGCTGGGTCTGAAACTGTTCAGCACCAACCCGCAGATGGAAGGCTTCTTCTACATGGCAAGCCAGTACAAAGAGAAGATTGCTAACGGTACTGACCTTACGGCGCAGCAGATTGCCAACATGAACCACATCGTTGTGAACAACTACACCAACGCAGGCCTGAGTATTCTGTTCCTGATTGTGGTGTACAGCATCATCTTCTACGGTTTCAAAACCTGGCTTGCGGTACGTAACAGCGACAAACGTACTGACAAAGAAACACCGTACGTTCCAATCCCGGAAGGCGGCGTGAAGATCTCTTCGCACCACTAACCGTGTTTAGCCCCGCTTCGGCGGGGCTTTGTTCTTATCAGAGTGAACTATGTTTGGTAACTTAGGACAGGCAAAAAAATATCTCGGCCAGGCGGCGAAGATGTTGATTGGCATTCCAGACTACGACAACTACGTCGAGCATATGAAGACCAACCATCCCGACAAGCCGTACATGAGCTATGAAGAATTCTTCCGCGAACGCCAGAACGCGCGCTACGGCGGCGATGGTAAAGGCGGTATGCGCTGTTGTTAATGGAGAGAGCATGAACCCGATTGCAGTTACCCTACTCACCGGTTTTTTAGGCGCGGGCAAAACCACCCTGCTGCGCCATATTCTTAACGAACAACACGGCTACAAGATTGCCGTGATTGAAAACGAATTTGGCGAAGTCTCCGTTGATGATCAACTGATTGGCGACCGCGCCACGCAGATCAAAACGCTGACCAACGGCTGCATCTGCTGTTCGCGCTCCAACGAGCTGGAAGACGCACTACTCGACCTGCTGGATAATCTCGATAAGGGCAATATTCAGTTCGATCGTCTGGTCATTGAATGCACCGGCATGGCCGATCCCGGCCCGATTATTCAGACCTTTTTCTCCCATGAGATTTTATGCCAGCGTTACCTGCTGGACGGCGTGATTGCGCTGGTGGATGCGGTACATGCCGATGAGCAGATGAACCAGTTCACCATCGCCCAGTCCCAGGTTGGCTACGCCGACCGTATTCTGCTGACCAAAACCGACGTCGCAGGCGAAGCAGAAAAACTGCGCGAACGCCTGGCGCGCATCAACGCCCGTGCACCGGTCTACACCGTTACCCACGGCGACATCGACCTGGGCCTGCTGTTCAACACCAACGGTTTTATGCTGGAAGAAAACGTCGTCAGCACCAAACCGCGTTTCCACTTTATCGCGGATAAACAAAACGATATTTCGTCGATTGTGGTAGAACTGGATTACCCGGTAGATATCAGCGAAGTTTCCCGCGTGATGGAAAACCTGCTGCTGGAATCGGCGGATAAACTGCTGCGTTACAAAGGGATGCTGTGGATTGACGGCGAACCTAACCGCCTGCTGTTCCAGGGCGTCCAGCGCCTCTACAGCGCCGACTGGGACCGCCCGTGGGGCGATGAAAAACCGCATAGCACAATGGTTTTTATCGGGATTCAGTTGCCGGAGGAAGAGATTCGGGCAGCGTTTGCGGGGTTGAGGAAGTAAGTTCGGGAAAGATCAACTTTTTGAGAGTTCCACCGCAACATTATTACGAGTGGAACTCTTTAGATATGTCAGACCAACCAAAGCTTCTTCAATTGCGTTTTCATTTTTTCATGTCTCATTTTCAGTTCAGCCAATCCCCATTCTGAAGAATTACAAACATCTTTTGTTAAATCAAAAGAGCTTTTACTATTAAGTTTCTCATAAATAGATTTCTTTTTGATAAAATCATAGTGTTGTGCTTCAGAATTTTTGGAACCACTTATGAGTGTTAAATTACCTATTTTATGCAGCCAGTAGACATGCTCTTGAGGTTGGAATCTATTAATCCAGTATTCATTAACTAATGCTTGAGGAAGAATATGCTCAATTGTGATTCTCCCCGTATAGGTTTTAATCACGCTCTCATCTTGTTGCTCCATATCTAAGCGAAGCAAAATTGCTTTTATTAAGTTCACTTGATTCGGACGAGGCTCATATAAATCTTCATCCAGAGCAGCTATAAAACCTGAATTATCTGCATGTTGGTTTATCTGATTTATCACAGAATCAAAAGGCATATCATTATTTATTGCTACCAGAGCTGAATAACAAACCATTTCTCTTTGGCTTTTAATTTGTTTTTTTAACCACCCATGCATATATACCTTCTCAAAGGCGGTAATAAATTGAGAAAAATCATCTAAATTAAAATCTTCTGTACGAGCCATTCGATTCATGAATGCCATAACCGGAGGAATCCACTCATCTACCCCTAAATTACTTAGCGATGCTATTTTTCGTCGTATTGAAGGGTGTTCAAAATCATTCTCTAAAATCTTAGTATAATTTTTTGCAGAATTAACCAACATCAGTGACATAGCAATAGCATCTCCATCAAATTGCTGCTGGAGATTTTCAATAAAAGCTTCAAAACCTTTTTGTAACACCCTGTCACGATCTTTTTTCTCGGAAAGCTTATGAAGAGTAAGAAATTTATCAAGCCGTCTCACTCCGACCATATCTTCAATTTGCGACCATGCTGATTCTATTTGCTCTGATTTTTTATTATGTGTAGAAGCTGATTCAAACAGTGCATTTTTTAAAAGATCTGCATTACTTAAAGGTAAACCTCGACTATTTAATACATTAAAGAGTCTAAATGATGATGCGAAATCATCTGTTTGCACAAATACGATATATACATTTTGCAAAATATATTTAGCAAGCAACTTCAACTCATCAACAGATAACCGCAACAAATAATCTCTAATTGTTTCAGCGTTGCTAATGAATACTAACTCAGTATCCGATGGCTTTTCAGGTTTATAATCTTTAGAATCCTGCAGTATATAATATTTATAAAGATCATGCTCTTTTTTTCTAACAATTAGTCTTGGTTCATCTGTTTCATCAGAATAAACATCAATAGGCAGAACTCTTTTTTGCAAATCATCTTTTATCCCCTGAATCGGGATGATTTTTTTAGCTCGGAGACAATAATGCTTAACGTTGTAAGACGTTGTTGTCCATCTACAACTTCATACTGATTTTGCCCTTTATTGATACAAATCATACTCCCAATAAAATATCCATTCTCTTCTGATTGAGAGCTTTTATAAATGTCATCAATGAGTTGCTCTGCATTATCTACCGTCCAACTGTAAGGACGCTGATAAGAAGGAATAATAAACTTTTTGTTTTCAGTAAGGATATCCTGCACCTTACATTCTTTAGCTTCCATTTCATATACCCAATCAAACAATCAACAATAACATTATCTTTCTTGCTCGAAAGAAACGCAACTATAAGATTTTTATATATTTTGTTAGAGTTGATATGGTTCCTGTAACTTCTGTTTATCTGTCTCTGATATGCCCAGATTAATTCAAGCAAGATATAACAGAGATATCAATGTGATCTCTGCTACGTACTTTACGTTGAAACACCGCCCTAAATCATAGCCAGGCTATTGATTTTATGTACAATCAGAATCGTCCTGATAAAAGCGAGAATACCCCATGGCGGAACTGAACCTAAGTAACCTGACGGAAGCAGACATCATTACCAAATGCGTTATGCCAGCCATTCTCAATGCAGGCTGGGACAACACAACGCAAATCAGACAGGAGGTCAAACTCCGGGACGGTAAAGTCATCGTACGTGGTAAAGTTGCGGCACGCAGAACGGTAAAATCTGCTGACATCGTGCTGTATCACAAACCTGGCATTCCCTTAGCCGTGATTGAAGCAAAAGCCAACAAACATGAAATTGGCAAAGGGATGCAACAGGGCATTGAATATGCGCGCCTGCTGGACGTTCCTTTTGTTTTTGCCACCAACGGTGATGGCTTTATCTTCCGCGATGCCACCGCAGCCGAAGGTGAATGCCTTGAAAAGCAAATAACGCTGGATGACTTCCCCTCCCCCGCTGAACTCTGGCAAAAATTCTGCCTCTGGAAAGGATACACACAAGCTCAGCTTCCGGTGATTACTCAGGACTATTACGACGATGGCAGCGGTAAATCGCCACGTTATTACCAGCTTCAGGCAATCAACAAAACCATTGAAGCCGTCTCCAACGGGCAAAACCGCGTTCTGCTGGTCATGGCGACCGGAACAGGGAAAACCTATACCGCATTCCAGATCATCTGGCGCCTGTGGAAATCAAAAAATAAAAAACGCATTTTGTTCCTTGCCGATCGCAATATTCTGGTCGACCAAACCAAAAATAATGATTTCCAGCCATTTGGTACGGCAATGACCAAAGTCAGCGGACGCACCATTGATCCCGCTTATGAAATTCACCTCGCGCTCTATCAGGCTATAACTGGCCCGGAGGAAGACCAAAAAGCGTTTAAACAAGTCGCACCAGATTTCTTCGATCTGATCGTGATCGACGAATGCCATCGCGGCAGCGCATCCGAAGACAGCGCCTGGCGAGAAATCCTTGATTATTTTAGTTCCGCCACCCAAATTGGCTTAACCGCCACGCCAAAAGAGACGCATGAAGTCTCCAGCACGGATTACTTCGGCGATCCGGTTTACGTCTACTCACTAAAAGAAGGGATCGAAGACGGCTTCCTCGCCCCTTATAAAGTTGTCCGTGTTGATATTGATGTTGATCTGCAAGGCTGGCGCCCAACCAAAGGGCAAACTGACTTAAACGGCGAAGTGATCGACGATCGTATCTATAACCAGAAAGATTTCGATCGCACGATGGTAATCGACGAACGCACAGAACTGGTTGCCAGAACCATTACCGACTACCTCAAGCGTACCAATCCGATGGATAAAACCATCGTCTTCTGTAACGACATCGATCATGCAGAACGTATGCGCCGCGCCCTGGTTAATCTCAACCCGGAGCAGGTGAAAAAGAACGACAAATACGTCATGAAAATCACCGGCGATGATGAAATTGGCAAAGCTCAGTTGGATAACTTCATCAACCCGAAAAAACCGTACCCGGTTATCGCGACCACTTCAGAGCTGATGACCACCGGTGTGGATGCTAAAACCTGCAAACTGGTAGTACTGGACCAGAACATCCAGTCGATGACCAAATTCAAGCAGATTATCGGTCGTGGTACACGCATCGACGAACGTTACGGCAAACTCTGGTTTACCATCCTCGACTTTAAAAAAGCCACCGAACTGTTTGCCGATGAGCGTTTCGATGGCATTCCCGAAAAAGTCATGGATACCACACCAGAGGATATCGCCGATCCAGAATCTGATTTTGAAGAGAAACTCGAAGAAATCAGCGAACATGACGACGAACAGGTAACAGGCGTTGATGAACCGCCTGCGCCACCATACCAGGTTAAAGATACCGATGATGTCGGCCCACTTCCGGAAGAAGACGAGAAGAAAATCCGCAAGTTTCACGTCAACGGTGTAGCAGTGGGCGTTATTGCCCAGCGTGTTCAGTATTACGACGCCGACGGTAAACTGGTTACCGAATCCTTTAAAGATTACACCCGCAAAACACTGCTCAAAGAATATGCCTCGCTGGATGACTTTACCCGCAAGTGGCAGGACGCCGATCGCAAAGAAGCGATCATTCACGAGCTGGAGCAACAGGGGATCATCTGGGAAGTACTGGCAGAAGAAGTCGGTAAAGATCTCGACCCGTTCGACATGCTTTGCCACGTAGTGTATGGTCAGCCGCCGTTAACCCGCAAAGAGCGCGCCGAGAACGTGCGCAAGCGGAACTACTTCACAAAATACTCTGAAGCAGCGCAAGCCGTGCTCGATAATCTGCTGGATAAATACGCCGATGCGGGCGTACAGGAGATCGAAAGTATTCAGGTGCTGAAACTTAAGCCATTCGACAGCATGGGCACCTTACCGGAGATTATTAAAACCGGATTTGGCGACCGTAACGGGTATAATCAGGCGCTCAGCGAGCTGGAAAACGAAATCTACCAATTACCGCCCCGCTCTGCTTAACAACTCTCTTTTGCGCCTTCTGCAACCATCATGTTGCAGAAGGCCTTGTTTTTCATGGAATACAACATGTCTATCAGCTCAGTAATCAAATCATTACAAGATATTATGCGCAAAGATGCCGGTGTGGATGGCGATGCGCAGCGTCTCGGTCAGCTCTCCTGGCTGCTGTTTTTGAAAATCTTCGATGCCCAGGAAGAGGCGCTGGAACTGGAGCAGGATAACTATCAATATCCGATCCCACAGCGTTATTTATGGCGCAGTTGGGCCGCCAACGCGCAGGGCATTACCGGTGATTCCCTGCTGGAATTCGTTAATGATGATCTGTTCCCGGCGTTGAAAAACCTCACTGCGCCTATCGATAAAAACCCACGCGGCTACGTGGTGAAGCAGGCGTTCAGCGATGCCTATAACTATATGAAAAACGGTACGCTACTGCGTCAGGTGATCAATAAGCTGAACGAAATTGACTTTACCAGCGCCAGCGAACGCCATCTGTTTGGTGATATTTACGAACAGATCCTTAAAGATCTGCAATCTGCGGGCAATGCGGGCGAATTCTATACTCCACGCGCCGTCACTCGCTTTATGGTGGATCGCGTTGATCCGAAACTCGGCGAATCCATTATGGACCCGGCCTGCGGTACGGGCGGTTTTCTTGCCTGCGCATTTGATCATGTAAAGAACAAATACGTGAAGAGCGTCGCCGATCATCAGACGCTGCAACAACAGATCCACGGTGTTGAGAAAAAACAGCTTCCGCACCTGCTGGCGACCACCAATATGCTGCTACACGGCATTGAAGTGCCAGTGCAAATTCGTCACGACAACACTCTGAACAAACCGCTTTCCTCCCGGGATGAGCAACTGGATGTCATTGTTACCAACCCGCCGTTTGGTGGCACGGAAGAAGACGGTATTGAGAAGAACTTTCCGGCAGAGATGCAAACCCGCGAAACGGCGGATTTGTTCCTGCAACTGATTGTGGAAGTACTGGCGAAAAATGGTCGCGCGGCGGTGGTATTGCCGGATGGCACACTATTTGGCGAAGGCGTTAAAACCAAAATCAAAAAGCTACTTACCGAAGAGTGCAACCTGCATACCATCGTGCGCTTACCGAATGGTGTGTTTAACCCCTATACCGGCATTAAAACCAACCTGTTGTTCTTTACCAAAGGTCAGCCAACCAAAGAGATTTGGTTCTATGAGCATCCGTATCCGGCGGGCGTAAAAAACTACAGCAAAACTAAGCCGATGAAGTTTGAAGAGTTTCAGGCGGAGATCGACTGGTGGGGTAACGAGGCCGATGGTTTTGCCAGCCGCGTAGAGAATGAGCAGGCGTGGAAAGTCAGCATTGATGACGTGATTGCGCGTAACTTCAATCTGGATATTAAAAACCCACATCAGGCGGAAACCGTCAGCCATGATCCGGCCGAGCTGTTAGCGCAGTATGCAAAACAGCAGGCGGAGATCCAGACGCTGCGTAATCAACTGCGCGATATTCTTGGCGCTGCGCTGTCTGGCAAGGAGGTTAACTAATGAGTGTGGAAAAGCTGATCGTTGATCATATGGAAACCTGGACCTCGGCGTTGCAAACCCGTTCCACCGCCGGGCGCGGCAGTGCCGCCGCTGCATCCAGCACGCGGCGCAGCGCCTCAGAGGGCGCACAGAAAGGCTGTTTCATAAACTTCCTCCAAAAGCCCGCAGCGGCGCGGCCTGCTATGGCTCAGGCGGGGGAGCAGGGGTATTCTTTTTTCAAAAAAGGCAGGTGAAAAAGAAGCGGAGACGTCTTGACCGGAAAATCAAAACGCCTCCGCAGAAGCTCCGCACGTTCCGGACGAAAGACAGCTTGCAGGCTGTCTTTGCCGATGGCACTCCCCGGGCAGCGCCTGTCCTTGCAGTGACAATGCGGCCCGGAAAGCCCCTGTGTGGATGGGAGGAGTTCTTTTTTTCAAATTGCAGCGTTTCTTCTGCGGGAAGGCGGTGGGGTTTCCCCCGCCACCCTTGAATGCCGGCTTATGCAGCCCTTAGCATTGCGGCGCGGTGTCAGTGCCTGTGTGGTTTAGACACCTTTGCTCAAAGAAGCTCTTATACCCTGATTCAATTGTAGTTTATGGTTTAATCGCAGAAATCGTCCACGTCGCTGATGGCCTTGGCGTAGCGGCGGGTGAGGTGCTTGGTGGAAAAGAGGAACCGCTCGTTCTGGTTGTTGGTCAGCTCCTCGATATCGGCATACTCCGGGTTCTCCTGCATGGCCTTCCAAGTCTGCTCGATGACCTCCGGCGCAAGGCCGTAGGGGGAGCGCTGGAAGTACTTGAGCGGAGTGGCGCTGGGGTAGATGCGGGCGTTGAACCGCACCATCTCGGCGAACATCACACACAGATCCTTGTCTTCGATGAGCTGCGCGATCATGGCGTAGTTATCGCTCATGTTGGCGTTGGAATAGTAGTAGGTGTCCTTTGCACCCGCGCGGGTGACGATATCGGTGCACTGGGGGTCTGCGGGCATCTGCGCCAGCAGCTCGTCGGCGTTTTCCACTTCCTCCAGCAGCAAAGCGTGGGGGGTAATCAGCGCAGCCGCAGAGCGGGCACGGATGTAACCGGCCAGCTCCTGTGCAGGGGTCAGCTCCGGCAGCTCCGGGGCGGTCTTGGTGGGCTGATCCGCAAAGGGATCGTTTTCCGCCTCCGGCTCACTTGCCAGAAAATCCAGCAGCTCCGGCTTTGCAGCATCGGGCTGCGCAGCCCCGGCGGCTTCGGGTGCGGTTTCGGCGGCCTGCTTTGCGGCAAGCTCGGCGGTCTCCCGCTCCACTGCGGCGATCACGTCCTCGCCGGTCTTGGCGGCGCTGCCGTCAAAGGTACTGCCGGTCTCCTTCAGGCGGCGGGCAGTCTCGCTTGCGGCGTCGATGTCGAACACCTCTGCCTTGGGCTTTTTCTTGGCGGCCAGTTCTGCCTTTTGCAGTTCCAGAACGGCCTGCTCCGGGTCTACGCTGCCATCCACCGTGGTGGTGTAGCCGGGTTTACGTCTGCCAAACAACATGACGGTCTTTCCTCTTTCTATGGGATTTATTCAGCTGCTGCGGTGTTCTGGGCGTAGATGCCGCGCTTTTCCAGATCATCGGCCATGTCAGCCAGATCATACTTCTCCAGCGTCTCGCGGGTGGGCACACCGGTGGTGCGGTCCCAGCCGAAGATGTCGTAGAACAGATCCTTAGCTTTCTCCATGTCGGCGCGGTCCAGCTTGGTGGTGCCTTCCTCAAATGCCTTGAAGTCGGGGTCCTTATCAAACACCCAATCGCAGATGGCATCGTGCTCCTGCCGCAGGTTTGCGCTGCCGCAATTCTGCTGGAAGCTGATGGCGGTCATCGCGCGCAGCATCTGGGTGATGCGGGCACCGTCCTCCTGCAGACCGGCCTGGGTATAGGTCTCGCCGGTAACAGCAGTCATAAAGTCTGCCTGCAGATCCAGATCGCCGTGGTAGTCGCGCTCCTTGGAGGGAGACTGGGTCATGGGCCACATCCAGTTGCACAGGGTAGCGGAGTCGTGGAAGTTCTTATCGTTGACGCAGTATGCAGCCAGCTTTGCCTTGTTCTCGTTGATGGGAGTGTAGGCCTTGGCCTTGTCGTAGCAGCCCTCGCCGAAGAAGTCCTCCATGACCTTCTTGGTCACTTCATAGGGAGCGCCGGAACCGGTCTCGCAGACGATCTCGTGGATCATGCAGTCACGGTTGT
>ERZ779880.2601-NODE-2601-length-12446-cov-9.563473_pt1 | contig 12446 bp, 10 predicted proteins | sample MGYA00511555_ERZ779880 | MGnify/ENA primary metagenome ERZ779880 (study PRJEB29588, sample SAMEA2145815) | human gut metagenome | biome: human gut; feature: human-associated habitat; material: faeces | place: Denmark | collected 2008/2010 ...
GAGTTCGTGTCGCTGGCCATCCAGAACACCCCCGCCGGGCAGGACACCCGCTTCGGCGTCTGGTTCGAGCCGCTGCTGCCCCGCCTGTGCCCGCCCCGGGACTTTTAACGGAGGACCGCAGATGAGTGAAAAGCCAACTTTGAACATCGTTCTGGTGGAGCCGCGCATCCCTCAGAACACCGGCAATGTGGCCCGTACCTGCGCCTGCACCGCCTGCCGTCTGCATCTGGTGGGGCCCATGGGCTTTGCCATCGACGACAAAAAACTCAAGCACGCCGGGCTGGACTACTGGCATTATCTGGACATCAGCTACTATGACGGGCTGGATGACTTCTTTGCAAAGAACAGCGGCCCGTACTACTACTTCACCACCAAGGCACCCCAGCGCTACACCGATGTGGCCTACCCGGACGGGGCTTACCTCGTGTTCGGGCGAGAGGACGCCGGCCTGCCGGAAGCCCTGCTGGCCGCCAATCAGGAACACTGCATCCGCATGCCCATGCGGGACACCTGCCGCAGCCTGAACCTGTCCAACAGCGTGGCCGTGGGCGTGTACGAGGTGCTGCGCCAGTGGGATTTCCCGGAGCTTCTGGACCACGGACATTTACGAGACTACGAATGGAAATGAGGTTACTATGAGCAAGATCGCGATCCTGACCGATTCCTCCTGCGACATCCCGCAGGAGATGGCCGAGAAATACGGCATCGACATCATGAGTTTCCACATCCTGCTGGACGATGTGGATTATGTGGAGCGGGAGAGCTGCACCAACACCGAGTTCTACGACAAGATGCGTCTGGCCAAGGGGGTGCCCTCCACCGCCGCCATCACGCCCATCCAGTTCTGTGAAAAATACTGCCAGTATGTGGACGAAGGCTATACCGATGTGATCCATGTGCCCATCAACAAGTCCGGCAGTTCCACCTACAACAACGCCCTGATGGCACAGGGCATGCTGCGGGAGGAGCGCCCGGAGCACCATATGAAGATCCACCTGCTGGATCCTCACACCTATTCTATGGTGTTCGGCTGGTATCTGTGCGAGATGGCCCGCAAGCTGAAGAACGGTGCCGAGATCAGCCATGTGATCCAGGAGTTTGAAAAGCAGATGAACTGCATGGAGATCATCCTGGGACCCTACACCCTGAAGCAGATGAAAAAGAGCGGCCGCATCTCCGCCGCCGCTGCCGTCATGGGCGAGCTGATGGGCATCCGTCCCATCATTACCCTGATCGATGGCAAGACCAAGGTGGAAGCCAAGGTGCGCGGCGATGAAAAAGTCGTGCCCGCCATGGTGGATCTGTGCCAAAAGCGCGCCGGGGATGTGGAGGACTTTGAGTATATGATCGGCCACACCAACATCCCGCAGGCAGAGGATCTGGAAAAAGCCTGCCGTAAAGCCTTTGGCAAGCCGCCGCTGGCCGTATTTGAGCTGGGCGGTGTGGTCTCTGCCAACACCGGCCCCGACACCGTAGCGCTGACATATACCGGCCACCCCAGAGGTTAAAAACATTTGGAATGGCCGCCGCTGCGCTTTGGCCATATTCAGCGGAATCCTTATTTGAAATTTCGGAATACCGGAGCGTCTGCGGGCGCTCCGGTATTCCATTTTTACATGAATACGCCCAGAGCAGCGCGGCGGGCAAGTTTTAATCGTCCTCTTCCCATTGCAATCTGTCCGATTTTGTGATATACTTCCTTCTGCTGTGCTTTTTTGTGCAGTATCCTCAAAGAGCAACTTAGGATTTTAGGCTCCCCGGCATCACTCGAGCAGTGCCGGGCAAAACCCACAGGAGCTGGCGGTTCCTGTGCGGTCAAAATCAAACCGCTGGAGTATTATCATGAATCAGAATTCTTCCGTCCGTAAGCTGGTGCACTGCGGTGTAGTGGCAGCCATCTATGTGGTGCTGTGTCTGGCATTGCAGCCCCTTTCCTATGGTGCTGTGCAGGTGCGCGTGGCCGAGGCTCTGTGCCTGCTGCCCGTGTTCGGTGCCGAGTACATCGTAGGTGTTGTGCTGGGCTGCTTCCTTGCAAACCTGCTGGGCTCCACCATCGTGGATGTAATCTTTGGCACACTGGCTACCCTGCTGGCCTGTCTGGTCACCTACAAGCTGCGCAATGTGCGCTTCAAGGGTCTGGCCATTGCCGCCAGCCTGCCGCCGGTGCTGTTCAACGCGGTGATCATCGGCATCGAGATCGCCGTGATGTTCCCGGACCCCACGTCCAGTGCACCCATCTGGCTGGCCTGCATCACCAACGGCATCTCGGTGGGCATCGGCGAGCTGATCAGCTGTACCGTGCTGGGCGTCGTGCTGGTAAAGCTGATCGAGAGCAACGCCGCACTGCGCAAGGTGTTTGCGACGGAATAACGCAAGGAGGTTTCCATGCAGCCGAACGGTATGATCTTCTGGGACTGGAACGGTACCCTGATGGACGATGTGGATTTTACCCACAGCTGCCTGAACTGGATGCTGGAGACCCACGGCTACCCCCAGCGGTACGATCTGGCTGCCTACCGGGAGCTGTTCGGCTTTCCCATCGAGGACTACTACCGCTGCGCCGGGTTCGACTTTGCGCGGCATCCCTACCCGGAGCTTGCCGCCCGCTTTATGGAGCACTACAACGCCGGTGTGCCCGGCTGCGCTGTAACGGCACACGCCGTTGACACCCTGCAAACGCTGGCCCGCATGGGCTGGCAGCAGGCTGTGCTTTCTGCCTCCCGCCGTGATTACCTGATCGAGCAGGTATCCGCCCGGGGTCTGCAAGGCTTTTTTACCGAGTTGCTCGGCCTTGCGGACATTTACGGCGTAAGCAAGGTACAGCTTGGCACCGACTATCTGCGCCGCACCGGCATTGATCCTGCGGCCTGCGTGATGGTCGGCGACACCGACCACGACGCTGCGGTGGCTGCAGCCATTGGTGCGGTCTGTGTGCTGTACACCGGCGGACACCAGTCCCGCGCCCGGCTGGAAAAGGCCAGTCCCTACGTCATCGACGACCTTGCCCAGCTGCCCGCACTGCTGGAAACGATATAATATTAGTGGCTCAGAAACACCTGTCGGTGTTTCTGAGCCACTTTTTTGCAGACAGCGGTCTGCCCATTGAAAAAACTGCCAGTATCCACAAACCGGGTACTGGCAGTTTTGATATGATGTAATTAAAATTTCGCCGGAACGAGTTTGGACTTGTTAGCAGAACGAGGGTTCTATACGATCAATATTTGCAGTAGGTTCTCCGCAGGAGGAATCTCATGCCACAAAAAAGTATGCAAAAAATATCAAATTCGTGTTGTACCAACTTTTAATCGACTACTAGTTTAAATATACAATTTAAGAATATCCGACTTCAAAACCTTCCAATCTCGTTTTTCTGCTGTTTCAAAGCCTTTCTTTGCAAGTTTTTGGCGTAGCGCTTCATTGTTACAAATTTGTTCGATTGCAGAAATTGCTGCGTCGATATCTCCTTGTGGATATAGTAAGCAGTTTTCCCCATCTACTAGATACTCGTGATTTCCGTTGTTCGGAACAACAACACAGAAACCTCCTGTGGCCATCATCTCAATAGGCGGATACGAAAAACTTTCCAACCAGCTGGATTTGAGCAGAATATCGCACTCTGCATAAACCGAGGGCGTTTTCTCATACGGTACACGATGTAAGAACTTATCGTATCTATATTCTGCCTTTGGATTCGCATTGTACGACATATACCACACTTCAAATCGGTCACGGTCTAGTCGATTTGTGATTTTAAAACTCTCGTCCACATTTTTGTAGTCAACTGCACAATCGCCTTCAATTAAAATTCTGACTTTTCTTTCTTTATCAAACTTCCGCTGTACAAAAGGGTATTTCTCCAGCTGAATTCCATTTTGCGCGCACGAAACATTATGACCATAGTGTTTTGTCAGCCAATCATAGCACCATGCAGAAATTGTCAGATACTGCATATTATCCTGCAGATTGTAGGTTGCTTCACACTGCAGACGTTCATTCATATTATATTTGTAAAAATCCGTTTCATAATTTTGGACTAAATAACAACGTTTTTTTACATTTTTATAAGACAGTACATAGTCAACTGTCGTCCACATAGTTGCAACCAGAACATCATACCACATTTTATTTTCAAATGTGGTATCATTCTCCCGACTAAACACTGGGAATTTATGGTTAGCAAATTCCCATATTTCAAACTTTTTTCCATTTGCAATGATGTCCACTTCCCAACCCTGGTCCTGAAGAAAACACGCATGCCAAAGAGCAACCATGATTCCACCACTGATTTCACAGGAAGGAAGTACAAAACCAATGTGCTTTGAAATGGTTTTATTCATAAAATCGCGTAATGCGATATTATTGCGTGTTGTTACATAATTTTCTCTGCAATAGGAATAAGCACGAAATGCCATTTCATTGCGGAGTTTTTCATTCTGTACGAGCTTTGTCAGCACAGAATACCATTCATCATCGCTACAAAGAAAACCTGTTACACCATCTTCAATGCACTGTGCAAATGCCCCAACACGGCTAGCCACTGTACACACTTCTACTAAAGATGCCTCAACCCATTTGTTTTCCGATTTTGCCTCATTAAAAATCGTATTTTCGATTGGTGCCAAATTAATATCAACACTTCCTATCACTTCAGGCAAATGTCGCCAATCTACAAACGGTTTTCTAATAATCCTAGCCTTATATGGTTTCAGTGTCTCTGGTAAATCCAGTTCCCCCATCAGGAGTAATTTTACCTCGGGATTTTCATCCATCACGTGCAATAACGCTGGCAGAATCAGCTCAAAATCCGAATTGTGCGTAAGAGAGCCACTGAAATAGCCAATAATAACATCTGTATTCTTCAAGCTATTTTTTTTACGATTTTTCCGAACTCGTTCACTGATTTTAAGCATTTCCTCAGATGCACAGTTTCTATTAATAAAAACAGAGAGAACTTTCTTTTCCATCTGTTCTTTCAACCGTTCCGTTGTCGTAATTCCGTACTCACAAAGTTTCAAAGTTGCCCCCATACGAATTACGCCACTATCATAAATTGCTCGTTCTCCGCGACTTAATTTTTGAACAGTCGGAATACTATCCGTATAGTTCTTATCAAATACCAAGTCATCGATATCATAATAGGTTCGAACATTTATTGCCTTCGCCATCTGAATTGCTTCGCCGATTGGCTCTGTAAAGGGACAGCGATAGAATATTATAGCTCTGCAATCTAACGGTGTATATTTGTTGCACCTCTCGTACGGAATCCACGTTACAGAAAAACCTGCTGCGGTAAGCTGCTCCACTTGATGTAATACTCTGTAGCGGAGACACTGAGGAACATTTGTCTCGTTTACTCCAGATACTATTAAAATATCATGCGCAATTTTCTTCATTATTGAAGATGAAGCATACGCTGGAAACCGTTTTGGATGCCTTTTCATAAAACGCTCTTTATGAACAGGCCATTGATCATCCTTTTCTGGATCTAACGTTCCAAAAAGTTGCCATGAGATTTTCCGCAAAGTATACCACAGTCCATTTTCGTAGAAGCAGCGATATCTTCTATACAATAAGTTCATTTTGATTCCTCCTCTTTTTCATTTACCTTCAAATATATCGCAGATATCTGTACACAGGCCGACTTGTTTTACAATCCCATGTTCAAGCCAAACACATTTTCCGCAAATTTTCCGAATCTGCTCAATATTATGCGACACAAACAGAACGGTAGTTCCGCCACTCATCAGTTCCATCATGCGGTTCATGCTTTTTTTCTGGAAATCTGCATCGCCTACCGCCAAAACTTCGTCTACGATCAGAACTTCCGGCTCCACTACCGTAGCGACTGAGAACGCCAATCTTGCCAGCATACCAGAAGAGTAGTTGCGCAAAGGCATATCGAGAAACTCTGCACCCAGTTCCGAGAAATCCACGATTTGCTGGTACTTTTCTTTCAGAAAATCCTCAGAATAGCCTAGAATGGCACCGTTCAGGAAAATGTTTTCGGTGCCTGTCAGATCCATATCAAAGCCACTTCCAAGCTCCAACATGGGAACCACATTGCCATGTACGACCACATTTCCCTCGGTTGGCTGAAGAATGCCGGAAATTACCTTTAAGAGCGTGCTTTTACCGGCGCCGTTGTGGCCGATCAAACCAACCACTTCACCTTTTTCCACAGAAAACGATACATTTTTCAGCGCTTCAAACTCTGAATATTTCAAATCGCCCTTCAGTTTTCGAATGGCAAACTCCTTAAAACTGGACACGCGGTCGTTTGCCATACGAAAACGCATGGAAACATTGTTCACTTCAATCATTTTTCCCATAATACGCCCCCACCTCACAAATACAGAACAAAACGATTCTGATTTTTGCGGAATACCGATACACCAATGGCAAACACCACCACCGCCGTAAGGATACACCACAGATAAGAGATCGGATTGGGAGAAATGCCATCAATAATGCAAATTCTCGCAAAGTTGATATATTGGTACATTGGATTCATGTGGTAAAGTGCCAAAAACTTTTCTGGAATGATCGTATCCATATAAAAAATCGGCGTCAGATACATCCAGATCATACTCACAACGCCCCACAGGAACAGCGTGTCCTGAAAGAAAGTCATGCAGGTGGAAAGGATTAAGCTCATTCCCATTACAAAGACAACTAAGCAGAGAATATCAAACACCAGCAACAGCAACGACCACTTGGGCCAAGTACGCGTTAACAGCATGACCGCAAGCAGCGGTATCAAGGAGGTTCCAAGATTGATCAAAGAAGAAAACACGCGGCTTACAGGGTAAATATATTTGGGCATATAGACCTTTTTGATCAATGCTGCATTGCTCGTGATAGAGGTCATTCCCATATTGATTGCTTCATTAAAAAAGTTAAAAAACACTATTCCCGTTAAAAGATACACGGGATAGTTTTTTGTTCCGTTACTGAACAACGTTGAGAATACCACATACTGCACCAGCATGGTCAGCAAAGGGTTCAGGATACTCCATCCAACGCCCAGCAGACTTCTTTTGTACTTTGTCTTAAAGTCTCGGCTCACCAACTGGCGGGTCAAAAAGCCATATTGGATCACCATTGCGTAAAATGTTGTCAGGGGGTTGCATTTTCCCTGCTTTGCCTGGTTCCACCATCTTCTAATCACTACGGCAACCGCTGCATACACGAAAAGGATCAGCAGCCAGTATACCTTATAAAAGATCAGGTCGTTGTAACCATTAAAATATGCACACAGAGTTCCACTGCCCGAAGTGCCATCCACCTGATACAGATCTTCTGATGCAATGCCCTTCTGAAGCGTATACTTTCCCGCCTGAATGCCGTTTCCGTAATAAACGGTTATTGCGTTGCCGGGCTGACAGCCTTCGGACCAGATTTTTACCGTGCTATACTGTTTGCGCATTCCATCAAGCGACTCTGCAAACGAAAAGCGTATCACCTGATTGTCCCCCATATCCTCAAGTCTTTCTTGTGCTGAGGAGATCAAGGTGCCGTCTTCGCCATAGATATCAACGTGAAGGATACCAGTATTTTGTCTGCCAAAAGTGGCAACTTGAAGATTTAATGCTTCAACATGGTCAGCTCCCAGCGGCAACCGCTGTTCAACGACCATCCCGTCAACGATTTCACCAATCACAGAGCTGGGAGATAATGCGGAACCGTTTACAATTTCATGTCGAAAGCCATCTCCGGCCACAAAGAATATCATTGCTGCAAGCAGAAAATAAAACACTGACAACTGTGTCAGCAACTTTTTCGCCTTTTCGAAATTCATTTTGTTTGTCCTTTTCTATTTTTCAGAAGAATGGCGCCGTGCCTTTTCAACCCTGCGATATACATCGTATACATCACGGGCTCCCAAAAAGTATGTATCCTTTTTAGAAGAGGATATGTGCGGGTTCAGTTTCTTTTCAAACCAGTAAATTACAGTTTCCCATAGAAGTTTTCGCAATGCCGATGGTGTAATATTCGTCTCTTCTGGTTTGCATTTTCCTGAACGAATGGCAGCCACAGCCTGAAACTTTTGACGTTTCTGAAAGAGATTTAAGTCAATATTTCCAGAATAAAAACCGTTGATAAGCCATTGCTGCGATTCTTGCAAGCAGGCCGCCTGACGGCTTTCCTTTACTTCACCGCAACTATATCCGCTGCTAAGTGCAATATAGCAGAGGAGATGTTCCAAAACGCCGGGGTCCAGCGGAGATGTCTGATCGTTCAACTTTTCAAGCGCAGCTAATACTACCTCTTTCCGACACCATAGCGAGGGCTGACAAAAAGCCTCGTAATCACACAGGCGTTGCGGAAGAGGAATTCCATAATCTTTTGCAGCTTGCTTTAAATTGAAATGAGCAACCATTGCACTGCGGCTTTGCGGAAAGATCGGCGGATTTAGAATTCCTAATAGAGGTTCTGACTCAAACGTATGAATCACATTCCGAATAAAGTGTGGTCCTGCGACCAAATTACCGTACATACTAAAACGAATCGAAGATTCTGAAATATGCAGACCGTTTGATGGATTTCCCCACATCTCCTGAAGAATACAGAAATACTTATATTTATCGGTTTCTATCTGGTTCAGCACCAAAAATAGGGAAGCAAGTCCCTGCGGTCGATTAGATGAAACCGTGATGTTACAAGATGGAAAAAACTTTTTGATTGTAGGAATGAGTTCAGTGCGACGCGTTATAACGTTCAAATCGCAAGATTCAGAAAGGCTGCATAGGCTCTCCGATAACTCGTGAATCGAATCTTCATGATCAAGTTCTGCCAGGATCAATGCAGGCGGAGTCGGGTCATTGGCAGAATATTCTGAAGGCAAAGTGAAGTTCAGGCATAGGTTTCCCTTCCACAGTTCTTGGTCGTATAGCCGCATAAGGTTCCGATAGATCAGTGCAGTATCATATGTGGTATGGCTGCGGATGTAGCTCATGGACCGCATGACTTGCTCTCCATTGGTGAAGACTGTGGCTTCTGCATTTGTGCGAATAAAATTTTTGCGTTTAACAAAGGGACAGTGATACTGGCTTACCAGCCGATACATTGCATAAGCTGTTGGATTACAACCGCAATCCGGATTCGTATCCAGCTTTCTGGTATCACAAAAAGCAGCGTAAATATAACCCCATGATGCAAACGTTTTGGTTAGAGACAATTCATAATTTGACACCGTGAGATTGAAATTATCGGATATCTTCATATCCTTCCAAAATAGATAAAACCGCTCATCCTGGAGCAGCGGTTGCCGTATTACAATAAAATACGATTGTAAATGTTCAGCAATTCCGGGCTGTTTACTGCCTGGCCATTTAGCATTAGACCTTGCATGGATGGTAATTCCCCAAAAGTCGCAAGGCTCACGCTGCTTCATCTCCTCAAAGACCTTGTCTATCGGCACTAGAGGGCCATAGCAGGTATCATTGAACCAGACCAGCTCATCAAATGTGTTCCAATACTCTCTTGACCGAAGATTTGTGAAAAAGTCTTTTAGTGCTCCGGCATCCATCCCGGTGTTTTCTCTACAAAAAATGGTTTCACTCCATTGGGAAAGCCGATCATGTCCTTCTTCTGTCAGGAAGCCATTGCAAACGGTCACAATCTCCGTACAAACCTTTCGCATCGATGCCAAAAGAAACACTACATAATCATCTACAACTCCTTGAGGATCATAAAATACAAAAACTCCAAGTCGTCTCAATTTTTTCTCCTTTGGCAGTTCTAATTTCTGCGACGTTGAAAACTCCCAAACACCACCAGCCACAAATCACTCAGGCAGTTTCTTGGTGAATTGTAGTACTCCCACCACGGTGCCAGTGCCAGCCAGCGGAGCGGACTGCGTGTTTCCATGAGCTTCTGCCGCTTTGCACACCAGACCTGCGCCGCAGCAAGCATTTTGCAGCGTTCTGCCGGTACAGCATCCGGGTGCTCTGCCGCAAAAGATTGCAGGGCACAAAGCTGTTTGTGGATATAGCGCAGGTTTTCTTTTTGCAGGGCAACATCTTTGTAGCGCACCCCGGATGCATTATCAGAATACCGCACATAATCCATCAGCACACGGTTGTAAAACCATGCGCCGTCCTGCACTGCGGCCATAAGCCATAGAAATTCGTCGTGGGGCGAGCCATCAAACCACAGCTCTTTGACCGCATCAAAAAAGTCGCGCCGCACCGCATAAGTACAGCCCGGATAAGGGTTCATAAAGAAATGTTTGGTAAATCCATATCTTGTAATCAGGCCCTGCGTTTCTGCAGGTGTTTTCTTGTAAACCGTTGCTTTTATGGCTCCGGGCTCATAGAGCACACGGTAATCGCAGGCAAGGAGTTTGATTTCCGGGTGCTGTTCCATCACTGCGGTCATTTCTGCAAGCTTCTTCGGGTACCAGATATCATCCTGGTCGCAAGGGAAAAGAATGTCCCCTGCGGCTTTTCGCAGACCCTCCATAAAGTTTTGCTTCCAGCCTTTGCGCTTGGCATTGACATAAAACTGCCAGCTCTCCAGACAATTCTTGCGGATGAAGCTCTGTACCAGCTCAATTGTGCCATCCGTGGAGCCGTCATCAAAGATCAGCACCTCATCTGGTGCACGCTCCTGCTGCAACAACGACAGAAGCTGCTTTTCCAGATGCATTTTTCCGTTATAGGTGGTCACGACCACTGATATTCGCAAAATGATGTTCCTCCATTCCATACAGCGCACAGACCTGCCTGTCCAGATTTTCTTCTGCAAATCCAGCACTCTCTACGCAATGTCCCGCAAGGCTGCGTTCCATCGGCTTTGTCTGGACAATACGCTCTGCCCATGCTTCATCAGGCTGTGTAAGTGCGAGGAACTGAGTCTGCGGCAGGATCTTCACTTCCTGCGTGATCGTGTCAGCAAAAATGCAGGGCAGACCGCTGGCCTGCGCTTCTACACCCACAATGGGCAATCCCTCAAACAGGCTGGTCATCACAAATACATCCATCGCCTGCAGATAATCTTCCGGCCTATTCACATTACCGCAAAACAGCACCATCTCCGCAATGCCAAGCGCCTTGGCTTCCTGCTGAGATTGTTCGAAATTCTCTCCTTGGCCGCAAAGCAGAAGCCTTGCCTGTGGCTTTTGCTGCAAGACTGTTTTGAAGATGCGGAAAAGCCGGGTGTGATTTTTTTGCTGGCTGAAACGGCCAATGTGGCCAACCACAAAGCAGTCCTGCAGCCCCAATTTCGCCCGCATTTGTTCTCGTACGGACGGGGAAAAGGAAAAACGCTCGCAGTCTATTCCATTGACAAGTACCCGGAATGGCCGGGTATATAGCATCTCTCCCGCCGCACGCGAACACGCCACCGGATCCGTAACCAAACGGTTCAGCAGTCTGCCAAGGGTCGCTTGCTTAAGGGCAGGCTGGTGCGCGCAGTTATGACAATGCGTAATGCGCACTGTCGCGCCGCCAGCCCATACAGCCAGCAAGTCAAATGCCATCGTGGCACTGTTGCCGTGGATGTGCACAACTTCATAGCCTTTTTTCTTGACCAATGCTGCCAGTGCGGCCATATAGCAGGGCAGCTTTTTTTTACGGGAAGGCAGCTGATATACGCTGCCGATCGCTTCCAGCTGCGGCTGGATATCCGCACTGCAGCCTTCACCCAGTGCAAAGCCCACCAAATATTCCCGTGCCGCTATGCGGGCTACCCGGAGCAGGATCTCTGTCAAACCGTCCATGGTAAGCCGTGTTGTTGCGATCAGCAAAACCTTCTTCATGGCCGATTGCCCTTCTTTTGCTCCATAGTATCCCACATAATTCCTATCTTTTCCAACTTTTCCGCTCGTTCTGAAGTTATGATGCAATTACTGTTTTTGCCTGACTTCTTCCGGGCACTTTTTGTCAAGCCAATCATCGGCTCCGTTTATAACCATCTGCCATACAGCTGACACAAGGAGTATTCAGATCTCCGTAAGGGTATCTTCCATTGCAATCATTTTCGACGTAATTGTACGAATTCTCCTGTTATTTTATCATGGATGCAGAGGGAAATCAATATAAACAGAGCGGGTTTTCTCAGATAAAAACATTGCATGAAGCGTTTCTTTTCAACAACACGCTTATTTTAAGGAGAAACGTCCCAGCCGATCCCCCATGCTCGAATAAGTTGTCAATCTGGCGTCAACTTCTGCTTGCCAGCAGCCACACAAAAAAAGACAGTCCCACCACCCGGTGGAACTGTCCTCGACATTTTCCTCGTTCAGCTTTACAAAAAAGTCTGTCAGAGTCAGCCTCCAACAGATTTCCTGTTTGCGCCTGAAATAATTTTTGGCACTTTTTCAAAACCAGCTCGTCATTCTGCCGAATAAAGAAAAAAGCACGAAAATTCTTAGCGAATCAACGTGCATTTTTTTGGTCGGAGCAGCGGGATTTGAACCCACGGCCTCCTCGTCCCGAACGAGG
>ERZ779880.2602-NODE-2602-length-12438-cov-7.212953_pt1 | contig 12438 bp, 7 predicted proteins | sample MGYA00511555_ERZ779880 | MGnify/ENA primary metagenome ERZ779880 (study PRJEB29588, sample SAMEA2145815) | human gut metagenome | biome: human gut; feature: human-associated habitat; material: faeces | place: Denmark | collected 2008/2010 ...
AGCCGCCGTCATCCGTCAGCAGCACAAAGCCGGTGCTGGTCTTGTCCAGCCGCCCCGCCGGGAACAGCTCCCGCCGGGGGTAGGCGTCCCCCACCAGATCGACGACGGTGGTGTCTCTCTTGTCGGTGGAGGCGCTGACGACGCCCTCGGGCTTATTGAGCATGAGGTAGACGAACTGCTGGTAATCGAGCGCCCTGCCGTCCACTGCCACGGCGTCGGCGGCCTTCAGCTGGGTGTCCCCTTTCTTGCAGACCGCGCCGTTCACGGTGACGCGCCCTTTTGCCAGCAGCGCCTTGGCCTCGCTCCGGGTGCATTGGGCCGTCTCGGCCAGATATTTGTCGAGTCGCATGGTGTTCTCCTGATTCTCAATGTTTTGTGCGGATATATTGTAGCATTTTAGGCAGAACGGTTCAAGGCTCTTCCTTTGGGAGAGGCTTTTGCAGTGACCAAAAAAGCTTTGTCTTAAAACAAAAGAGAGAACGCGCAGCAGCGTTCTCCCTTTGTGAGCTAATGTTTTGAAGCCTTAGACACTCAGATTCGCATGCTGCTCCACAGCATCCGGATTCGTGTCGAAAATGGGCTTGAGGATGTGGGCAATGAACTCCTCCACCTGCTGGGGAGCGCGGCCCACGAAGTTTTCGGGCACAAGGCCCGCTGTGATCTCCTCCTTGGTCAGGCCAAAGGCGGGGTCAGCGGCGACACGGTCTACCATATCGTTGGGCAGGCCCTCTTCCTTGACCTGCTTGCCGGCGGCGATGGCGTGCTGGCGCAGGCGCTCGTGCAGCTCCTGACGGTTGCCGCCCTTTTCCACGGCCTGCATCATAATGTTCTCGCTGGCCATGAAGGGCAGCTCCGCCATCAGACGGCTGCGGATGACCTTGGGGTAGACCACGATGCCGTCGGTGACGTTCAGCATGATGTTCAGGATGGCGTCTGCCGCCAGGAAGCCTTCGGCCATGGCAACGCGCTTGTTGGCGCTGTCGTCAAGGGTGCGCTCGAACCACTGGGTGCCGGTGGTAAAGCTGGGGTTCAGCACGTCCACCATCAGATAGCGGCTCAGTGCGCAGATGCGCTCGCAGCGCATGGGGTTGCGCTTGTACGGCATGGCGGAGGAACCGATCTGGTTCTTCTCGAACGGCTCTTCCATCTCCTTGAAGTTGGCCAGCAGGCGCAGGTCGGTGGCGAACTTCATGCAGCTCTGGGCAATGCCGGCCAGCGCGTTGAGGATGAAGGAATCCACCTTGCGGCTGTAAGTCTGGCCGGAGACCGGGATGACGGCTTCGGGGTCGAAGCCCATCTCCTCGGCAATGGAAGCATCCACGGCACGGATCTTATCCGCGTCGCCCTTGAACAGCTCCATAAAGGAAGCCTGGGTGCCGGTGGTGCCCTTGACGCCGCGCAGCTGCAGCACAGCCAGACGATGGTCGATCTCCTGCAGGTCCATCACCAGCTCATTGGCCCACAGGGTCGCGCGCTTGCCCACGGTGGTGGGCTGAGCGGGCTGGCAGTGGGTGTAGGCCATGCAGGGCATGTCCTTGTACTCCTCGGCAAAACGGGCCAGCTTGGCCAGCACACCGATGAGCTTTTTGCGGATGAGCTCCAGACCCTGACGCATCACGATGATGTCGGTGTTGTCGCCGACGTAGCAGCTGGTCGCACCCAGATGGATGATGCCTGCCGCCTTGGGGCACTGCTGGCCGTAGGCGTAGACATGGCTCATGACGTCGTGGCGGACCAGCTTTTCGCGGGCAATGGCGACATCGTAGTTGATATCGTCCACATGGGCTTCCAGCTCCTCCACCATTTCGGGGGTGATGTTGGTCAGGCCCTGCTTCATCTCTGCGCGGGCCAGCGCCACCCACAGACGGCGCCAGGTGCGGAACTTGTTGTCATCCGAGAAGATGTACTGCATCTCATCGGAGGAGTAACGGGTGGAAAACGGGCTGATATAGCGGTCATGCTGAGACATTGGAAATCCTCCTACGCCCCCGGTCACTTGCACGAGGGCAGATTTTACTCGGTACAGCCTCTCTGATTTTTATCCTTCTGTACAACCTCTCCGTCTCACTTCGTTCGACAGCTCCCCTTGTAGGGGAGCCCTTGGCATCACGATACAGTTTCTGCTTTTTACGGCAGCAGCATGGTATGCCATGCGAACGAAGCCCTGCGGTACGCCAGAGGCTCTCCTACCAGGAGAGCTGGCACGGCGCAGCCGTGACTGAGAGGTTGTACGAAGGAACTCATCAATTGCAACGGAAAGGCCGATATCTTTATTCTACCATCAAATCTTGAAATAGTCTACGCCGCCCTCAAAGATCGGCTGGTACTTGTCACCAGTGACGTTCTTGTACAGGTACTCACCGCTGCGCTCGGAGTGGCCCATCTTGCCGAAGACACGGCCGTCCGGGCTGGTGATGCCCTCGATGGCGAGGAGCGAGCCGTTGGGGTTGTAGCGTTGATCCATGGTGGGCTGGCCGTCCAGATCCACATACTGCGTGGCGACCTGGCCGTTCCGGACCAGCTCGTCCAGCACGTTCTGCGGGGCCACGAAGCGGCCCTCGCCGTGGCTGATGGCCACGGTGTGCTCGTCGCCCACAGCACAGTTGCTCAGCCAGGGGCTGCCGGTAGAGGCGATGCGGGTGCGCACCAGCATGCTCTGGTGGCGGCCGATGGTGTTGAAGGTCAGGGTCGGGTCATAGCTGGTGATGGGGCGGATATCGCCGTAGGGCACCAGACCCAGCTTGATGAGGGCCTGGAAGCCGTTGCAGATGCCCAGCATCAGGCCGTCGCGCTTCTGCAGCAGCTCACGCACTGCCTCGGTGACAGCGGGGTTGCGGAAGAAGGAGGCGATGAACTTGGCACTGCCGTCCGGCTCGTCGCCGCCGGAGAAGCCGCCCGGCAGCATGACGATCTGGCTCTCGCCGATGGCCTTGACCAGTGCTTCGCAGCTAGCGGTGACGTCCGCCGGGGTCAGGTTGCGGATGACCAGGATCTCCGGGTCAGCACCGGCGCGCGCAAAGGCATGGGCGGTGTCGTACTCGCAGTTGGTGCCGGGGAAGACCGGGATGATGACCTTCGGTTTTGCCACGCCGATCTTGGGCGCAGCGGCGGGAGCTTCCAGCCGGCCGTTGATTTTGTCCACATTGGCACCGGCCTTGCGGTAGGGGTAGACCGGCTCCAGCTTGGACTCCCAGATCTCCTGCAGCTCGGCCATATCCAGCGTTTCGCCGCAGCACTCGAAGGTGTAGTCCTTGGTGGTCTCGCCCAGCAGCTCACCGGCAGGCGAATCGGACACCATTTCCAGCACGATGGAGCCGTACATGGGCGCAAACATCTCCGCCGTGGTCTTGTCGGACATCATCTTGAAGCCGATGCGGTTGCCCAGACCCATCTTGAACAGAGCCTCAGCCAGACCGCCGTAGCCCACCGAGCAGGCAGCAGCGACCATCCCCTCTTCGATGAGCTGCTCGACCATCTTGTAGTTGGCCTTCAGCGAGAAGAAGTTGGGGCAGCCGGTCTCCGGGTCCAGAATGGGCCGCACCAGCACGACGGTGCTTTCCGGCTTCTTGAACTCGGTCGAGATCACCCGGCCGGCCTTGCCGATGGCCGTCGCGAACGAGACGAGCGTGGGCGGCACATCCAGCTGCTCGAAGGAGCCGGACATGCTGTCCTTGCCGCCGATGGAGGCAATGCCAAGGCCCATCTGGGCATCCAGTGCACCCAGCAGAGCGGCCAGCGGCTTGCCCCAGCGCTCCGGCTTGGAGCCCAGGCGCTCGAAGTATTCCTGGAAGGTCAGGTAGGCATCCTCATAGCGGAAGCCGGAGGCGACCAGCTTGGTCACGCTCTCGACCACCGCCATCCGGGCACCCACATACTGGTTGGCGCTCATCAGGTAGGGGTTGTAGCCCCATGCCATACCGGAGCAGGTGGTGGTCTCGCCGTCCACGGGCAGCTTTGCCACCATGGCGTTCTGCGGGGTCAGCTGGTGTGCGCCGCCGAAGGGCATCAGGACGGTGGCGGCACCGATGGTGGAGTCGAACCGCTCGGACAGGCCCTTCTTGCTGCACACGTTCAGGTCGCCCACCATGTTCTTCATCTTCTGGGCGAAGGTGATGCCGGACCACTGGGGCTGCCAGACGGTGCCCTGCTCCACATGGACGTTCTGGTGCTTCTCTGCACCGTTGGAGTTCAGGAACTCGCGGCTGATGTTCACGATGGAAACGCCGTTCCACACCATGTTCAGGCGCTTTTCCTCGGTGACCTTGGCCACGGGGGTAGCCTCGAGGTTCTCCTCGGTGGCAATGGCGATGAACTTGTCCACATCCTCCGGGGCAAGGGCCACGGCCATGCGCTCCTGGCTCTCGCTGATGGCCAGCTCGGTGCCGTCCAGACCGTCATACTTCTTGGTGACCTTGTTCAGGTCGATGTACAGGCCGTCGGCCAGCTCGCCGATGGCAACGGAAACGCCGCCGGCACCAAAGTCGTTGCAGCGCTTGATCATCTTGCAGGCGTCCTCGCGGCGGAACAGGCGCTGCAGCTTACGCTCAATGGGGGCGTTGCCCTTCTGCACCTCGGCACCGCAGGTTTCCAGGCTGGTCAGCTTGTGGGCCTTGCTGGAGCCGGTAGCGCCGCCAATGCCGTCACGGCCGGTGCGGCCGCCCAGCAGGATGATCACATCGCCGGGCTGGGGCTCTTCGCGGCGGACATGGCTGGCCGGGGTAGCACCCACAACAGCGCCGATCTCCATACGCTTTGCCACATAGCCGGGGTGGTACAGTTCAGCAACCTGGCCGGTGGCAAGGCCGATCTGGTTGCCATAGCTGGAATAACCGGCAGCAGCAGTGGTAACCAGCTTGCGCTGGGGCAGCTTGCCGGGCATGGTTTCGGCAACCGGCTTGAGCGGGTCGCCTGCGCCGGTGACGCGCATGGCCTGATAGACGTAGCTGCGGCCGGACAGCGGGTCACGGATGGCACCGCCGATGCAGGTAGCAGCGCCGCCGAACGGCTCAATCTCGGTGGGGTGGTTGTGGGTCTCGTTCTTGAAGAGGAACAGCCAATCCTGCAATTCGCCGTCCACATCGCACTTGATTTTGACGGTGCAGGCATTGATCTCTTCGCTCTCGTCCAGGTTCTGCAGGATGCCGCGCTGTTTCAGGGCCTTGGCGCCGATGGTGGCCAGGTCCATCAGGGTGCGGTTCTTTTTATCGCGGCCGGTCTCGGCACGCAGGGCCATGTAACGGTCAAATGCAGCCTGCACAACTTCGTCGTCAATCTTGACATCGTTCAGGATGGTGCCGAAGGTGGTGTGACGGCAGTGGTCAGACCAGTAGGTATCGATCAGGCGGATTTCGGTAATGGTCGGGTCGCGCTGTTCAGATTTGAAGTAGTTCTGGCAGAACACAATGTCGGCATGGTCCATGGCCAGGCCCTTTTCATTGCGGAAATTCTCCAACGCAGCGTCATCCAAAGCGCAGAAGCCGTTCAGGGTTTCCACAGCGGTGGGCACGGCAAATTCCATTTTCAGGGTATCGCGGGTGTCCAGGCTGGCCTCGCGGGCTTCCACCGGGTTGATGACGTACTTCTTGATGGCTTCCAGATCCTCTGCGCTCAGCTCGCCGTCCAGCAGGTAGATGCGGGCACTGCGCACAGACGGACGCTCGCCCTGGCTCAGCAGCTGGATACACTCGGAAGCAGAATCTGCACGCTGGTCAAACTGGCCGGGCAGATACTCCACAGCAAACACCGTCTTGGCGGTGGGCAGCTCGGTATAGGTCACATCGACTGGCGGTTCGCTGAACACGGTGGGGATGGCTTTCTCAAACAGGTCGCGGTCAATGCCTTCCACATCATAGCGGTTCAACAGGCGCAGAGCTTTCAGGCCCTTAATGCCAACCAGCTCAACCAGTTCATGCTTCAGGCCCTGGGCTTCGCCGTCAAAGCCGGGCTTCTTTTCTACATAAATGCGGTAAACCATTCTTGTTTAACCCTCCTGTGCTTTCATTGCCGCAAGGGCACGGGCACCAATATCACTGCGGCGGTGCAGTTTGTCAAAATGGATGCAGTCAGCAGCGGCGTAAGCCTTTTTCAGGGCTTCGGGCAGGGTGGCGGCGGTTGCCGTTACACCCAGCACGCGGCCGCCGTTGGTAACCAGCTTGCCATCCTTGATGGCGGTACCGGCATGGTACACGGTCACATCGGCAGCACCGGGCACCTGGCCATTCTCCAGGCCGGTGATCTCCTTGCCCTTTTCATAGGCAACGGGGTATCCGCCGGAAGCCAGCACCACACAGGCGGCAGCGCCATCGCTGAACTTGACCTCGGTCTTGTCCAGCGTGCCGTTGGTGCAGGCCTGCATCACGGTCAGCAGGTCGCTTTCCAGCAGGGGCAGTACTACCTGGGTTTCGGGGTCGCCAAAGCGGCAGTTGTATTCAATTACCTTGGGGCCGTCCGGGGTCAGCATCAGGCCAAAGTACAGGCAGCCCTTAAAGGGGCAACCCTCTGCCTGCATGGCGGCAACCGTAGGCAGGAAAATCTTCTCCATGCACTCGGCGGCAATGGCGGGGGTGTAGCAGGGGTTGGGGGCAACGGTGCCCATGCCACCGGTGTTCAGGCCCTCGTCATGGTCCAAAGCGCGCTTGTGGTCCATGCTGGAAACCATCGGCTTGACGGTTTTGCCATCACAGAAGGACAGCACGCTGACTTCCGGCCCGGTCAAAAATTCTTCCACCACAACATGGTTGCCGGAAGCGCCGAACTTTTTGTCCAGCATGATTTCCTTTACGCCATCGGCGGCTTCCTGCTCATTCTGGCAGATCAGCACGCCTTTGCCCAGCGCCAGGCCATCCGCCTTGATAACAACCGGGTACTTGCCCTTGCTGCGGATGTAATCCATCACCTTGGCGGGGTCGTCAAAGGTTTCATAGCCGGCGGTGGGAATGCCGTATTTTTTCATCAGGTCCTTGCTGAACACCTTGCTGGCTTCAATGCGGGCGGCAGCGGCATCCGGGCCAAAAGCAGGGATGCCCACCTTGGCCAAAGCATCCACCATGCCAAGGGCAAGGGGATCGTCCTGTGCAACAACAACATAATCAAAGGCTTCTGCCTTGGCAAAGGCGACCATGGCGTCTACATCCGTTGCAGGGATGTTTTTGCAGGTGGCATCGTAACCAATGCCGCCGTTGCCAGGGGCACACCAGATATCGCCGCAGTCGGGGCTTTTTTTCAGCGCGCGGATAATGGCGTGTTCACGCCCGCCGCCGCCAACAACCAGAATTTTCATGGCAAACTCCTTAGCTTGAAATGAAAAAAGAATAATGAATAAAGAATAATGAAGGTGGACCGCGTTGCTGCGCACCGCTTAAAAAATATTAGAACTCTAATATCCAAAACCGTGCCGCTTGCGGCACACCTTCATTCTTAATTATTCTTTATTATTTATTATTTAGCAAAAACTTCGTTTTTGCTTAGTGGTGGAACAGCCGGATACCACAGAACGCCATGGCAATGCCGTACTTGTTGCAGGTGGCAATAACCTGATCATCGCGGATGGAGCCGCCCGGCTGCACAATGGCGGTCACACCGCTGCGGCGGGCGCGCTCAATGTTGTCCCCAAAGGGGAAGAATGCATCACTGCCCAGGGCAACATTCGTTACCTTGCTCAGCCAGGCTTTCTTTTCCTCGGCAGTCAACGGGGCAGGCTGCACAGTAAAGGTTTCGGCCCAAACGTCATCCCCAATCACATCCTCCGGGGTATCGCCGATGTAAACATCAATCGCGTTATCGCGGTTGGGCTTGGAGATATCCTCGCGGAACGGCAGGTCCAGAACCTTGGGCATATGGCGCAGCTGCCAGTTGTCGGCTTTCTGGCCTGCCAGGCGGGTGCAGTGGATGCGGCTTTGCTGGCCTGCGCCCACACCGATGGTCTGGCCGTCCTGCACATAGCAGACGGAGTTGGACTGGGTGTATTTCAGCACGATCAGGCTCATGATCAGATCGCGCTTCTGGGCATCGGTCACCGTCTTGTTCTCGGTTACAAAGTTTTGCAGCATGGTATCCACGCTGATCTCCAGATCCTGGCGGCCCTGCTCAAAGGTGACACCGAATACGGTGCGGCGCTCCAGCGGAGCGGGGATATAATCTGGATCAATGGCAACGATGTTGTAGTTGCCTTTCTTTTTGGATTTCAGCACTTCCAGGGCGTCGGCGTCATAGCCAGGGGCAATGATGCCGTCCGAAACTTCGTGCTGGATCAGCTTTGCGGTGGCAAGGTCGCACACATCAGACAGGGCGATCCAGTCACCAAAGCTGGACATGCGGTCCGCACCGCGGGCACGGGCATAAGCGCAGGCCAGGGGAGAAAGCTCAGCCTCTGCACTAATATGATACATCTTTCTCAGCGTTTCGTCCAGTGGCAGGCCAATGGCGGCACCGGCGGGGGAAACATGCTTAAAGCTGGCAGCAGCAGGCTGGCCCAGGGCTTTTTTCAGGTCGCGCACCAGCTGGTAGCTGTTGAACGCATCCAGAAAGTTGATGTAGCCCGGCTTGCCATTCAAAATGGTAACGGGAAGATCAGAACCGTCTGCCATAAAAATGCGGGCAGGCTTCTGGTTGGGGTTGGTGCCGTATTTCAGCTGGAATTCGTTCATAAGTTCAGCCCTCCACCGTGTTGTATTTGTTCAGGATCACATCTTCATAATCGCCGGTTTCCAGCGTGATGGCACGCACAAACAGGCTGACCTTATTATCTTCGTTCAGGGCTTCCCACAACTTTCCGGCAAATTCGTCGGCATCGTTCTGGTCCAGTGTCACGCGCAGCGGCTCACCGGCAAAGCTGGGGATGGGGGAGCCGTTTTTCTGGTAGGTGGTAATCAGCTGGCCCTCGCCTGCAACGGGCTGCGGATAATCAAAGGTCTGGCGCTGCACGCTGGCGGGGTTGCCATCGCAGCTTTTCAGGATGCTCAGCTTGTAGCCGCCGCGACGCATATCCACAACGCCGGAAATGCGGGGGGTAAAGTTGGGGGCATCGTCCTCAAAAGTGCGGGTGGCAAGGGCTGCTTCAAAGCCGTAACCAGGGAACAGGTTATCCCGCATGTAGCGGTAAATGGTATCCGTCTGGTCACCGTTGGTCACAATGGTGGTATCGTTCAGGGTCAGAACCGGGTTATAGATGATCAGGTGGGGATCTTCCAGCTTGGCGGGGTCTGCGGCTACCGTGCGGATGCCGCCGGGGATGGCGTCAAACACGCGGTTGCGGCTGTTGGCGCTGCGGCCCATGATCCAGTAAGCAATCATGGCCTTGGTGCCGTCCGGCGAACGGCCGATGCAGATGCCGCGGCCGGGATATTCGTTACCGGCCAGATAAGTATAAAGATTCTTTTTCATGCGGGAATCCTCCTTGTTCGGTCAGGCTTCGCCATTGCACACCATGGCAATGGCCTGGGGCAGCAACTTCCATTCGGCTTCCACCATCACGCGCTTCTGCAGCACTTCGGGGGTATCACCGGGCTGCACTTCCACGGCTTTTTGCAGCAGGATGGGCCCGCCGTCACACACTTCGTTGACAAAGTGGACGGTAGCGCCGGTCACTTTCACGCCGCGCTTCAGCGCTTCCTCATGCACTTTCAGGCCATAGTAGCCGGGGCCGCAAAAGCTGGGAATCAGGCTGGGGTGGATGTTCAGGATGCGGTTGGGGTAAGCGGCAATCACGCTGGGGCCCAGCACGCTCAAAAATCCTGCCAGAACCACCAGCTCAATGCCATGGTCTTTCAGCACACTCAGCAGGGCAGTGTCAAACTCCTCGCTGGTGGCGTAATCCTTGCGGCGCACCACGGCGGTTTCCACGCCGAAGTTTGCAGCGCGTTCCAACGCATACACACCAGGTTTGCTGGCAACCACCAGGGTAACCTTACCGTTGGGGTTCTCCCCGCGGCGTTCGCTTTCCAGGATGGCCTGCAGGTTGGTGCCGCCGCCGGAAACCAGCACAGCAATCTTCATCATACCAGCTGCACCCCGCTGCCTTCGCCAATCACACCAAGGCGGTAAGCATCCTCGCCGTTGGCTTTCAGGATCTCAATGGCCTTGTCGGCATCCTCGGCAGCCACGGTCAAAATCATACCAACGCCCATGTTGAAGGTGTTGAACATATCGCGCTCCGGAATGTTGCCCTCTTTAGCCAGCACATCAAACAGCACGGGGGTGCGCACATCGCTCTTCTTGATCACAGCGCAGCAGCCGGCTTTCAGGCTGCGGGGAATGTTCTCGTAAAAGCCGCCGCCGGTAATGTGGGAAACGCCCTTGACGGTAACTTCCTTCATCACGGCCAGCACAGGCTTGACATAAATCTTGGTGGGGGCCAGCAGGGCTTCGCCCAGGGTCTTGTCCATGCCGTCAAAGGTCTTTTTCAGCACATCGGGGTTGTTCTCCAGGTCAAAGATCTTGCGCACCAGGGAGAACCCGTTGGAGTGTACGCCGGTGGAAGGCAGGGCGATGATCACATCGCCGGGCTGCATGGTGGAGTTGTCCAGAATCTTGCTCTTGTCCACAGCGCCAACGGTAAAGCCGGCCAGGTCGTACTCGTCCTCCGGGTAAAAACCGGGCATCTCGGCGGTCTCACCGCCAACCAGGGCACAGCCAGCCTGCACGCAGCCTTCGGCTACACCGGCAACCAGCTCGGCAATGCGCTCCGGCACGTTTTTGCCGCAGGCGATGTAATCCAGGAACACCAGCGGCTTGGCACCGGCGCAGATGACATCGTTCACGCACATGGCAACGCAATCAATGCCAACGGTGTCATGTTTGTTCATGTACTGGGCAATGCGCAGCTTGGTACCAACGCCGTCCGTGCCGGAAATCAGCACGGGGTGGGGCATATCGGTGCAGTCCAGCTCAAACAGGCCGCCAAAGCCGCCCAGGCCGCCAATGCAGTGCTCGTTCATGGTGCGGGCAACGTGCTGCTTCATCAGGTCAACTGCCTTGTAACCGGCGGTAATATCCACACCAGCGGCAGCGTAGCTTGCAGAATAGCTTTTTTCCATTATGTTTCTCTCCTTATCAGCTTACAGGCGTTTTTTGGTCTGGGACTGGCTCAGGGGTTTATCGTATACAATGTCCATCGTCTCGTTGGGGGCGGGCACCGGGTAATGGCCGGTAAAGCAGCCGGTGCAGAACCCGCACTTGCTGTGGATGGCCAGCTGGGTCACATGTTCAATGCTCAGGTAGCCCAGGGAATCGGCCCCCACAATCTGGCGGATCTCCTCCACCGTATGGCCGGTGGCAATCAGGTCTTTTTCGTCCGGGATGTCGGTGCCGAAATAGCAGGGGTGGGCAAACGGCGGGGCCGAAATGCGGTAGTGTACTTCCTTGGCACCGGCGTCGCGCAGCAGCTTGATGGTGCGAGCGCTGGTGGTGCCGCGCACGATGGAGTCATCCACAAGCACAACGCGCTTGCCCGCAACGGTGGAGGAAATTGCGTTCAATTTGATGCGCACACTGCTTTCACGCTGGGCCTGGGAGCCCTGGATGAAGGTGCGGCCCACATATTTGTTTTTAATAAAGCCCACGCCATAGGGAATACCGCTTTCCTGCGCATAGCCAAGGGCGGCATCCAGGCCGGAATCCGGCGCACCGATGACGACATCAGCTTCCACCGGATGCTCCTGTGCCAGAAAGCGCCCGGCCTGCAGGCGGGCGTCATGCACGCAGGTGCCCTCGATGATGGAATCGGGGCGGGCAAAATAAATGTACTCAAACACGCACATCGTGTGCGGCGCGGTGCCGCAGTGGGTGCGGATGGTGCGCAGGCCGGTGTAGTCTGCCACCACGATCTCGCCGGGCAGTACATCGCGCACAAAGCGGGCACCTACAGCATCCAGCGCACAGGATTCCGAAGCAAAAGCCCAGCCGGAGCCATCCGGCAGCTGGCCAATGCAGAGAGGGCGGAAGCCATTAGGATCGCGCGCGGCGATCAGTTTGGTGTGGGTCATAATGACCAGGCTGTAAGCACCCACGATCTGCTCCATCGTGCGGCAGACAGCTGTTTCAATATCCGGGCTGATCAGGCGGTTCTGGGTCAGCAGATAGCCGATGACCTCGGTGTCCGAAGTGCCGTGGAAGATCGAACCGTTCATTTCCAGCTTGTGGCGCAGCTGGGGGGCATTGGTCAGGTTGCCGTTGTGGCAGATGGCCATAGTGCCCTTGCAGTGGTGCAGCACCATGGGCTGGGCGTTGGCGCGGGTGCGCTGGCCGCTGGTGGCATAGCGCACATGGCCGGTGGCCATCTTGGCATCCTGCGGCAGGTCGGCCAGCACGCGCGGGGTAAATACCTCGCTGACCAGGCCAAGATCGCGGTAGCCGGTCAGCACACCGTCCACGTTCAGGGCAATGCCGCAGCTTTCCTGGCCGCGGTGCTGCAGGGCATACAACGCGCTGTACACGGCGCTG
>ERZ779880.2605-NODE-2605-length-12422-cov-6.425406_pt1 | contig 12422 bp, 15 predicted proteins | sample MGYA00511555_ERZ779880 | MGnify/ENA primary metagenome ERZ779880 (study PRJEB29588, sample SAMEA2145815) | human gut metagenome | biome: human gut; feature: human-associated habitat; material: faeces | place: Denmark | collected 2008/2010 ...
CGCCCCGTTCTCTTTTTTTGCTTATTCTTCGCCGATTTCTGCTACGCCGACCCTGCCGACGTTTAGAAGCCGATATATCGTCAGAGGGATATACCATGCCGCGACCGCAAGCCGCCATATCAGAATGACGCCGCCGATCAAGCCGCCCACAATGAAGTTGAGCGCAACGACGCCCACCGTGCCGGAAAGGTCGAAGCCGCGGGGGATAAGCCACACGAACATACGGCGTATGCCAAAGGGGATGCCGCAGCACAGCCACACATAAAAATAGTTCGTTGCCCCGTCCTTTGTGAATACCAGTGCAGCCCAATAAAACAGCACCCCGGCAATCAGAACGGTCAAAACCGTTTTCTTAAAAAAGTCTTTCCAAATCTCACCTCGCGTCATAACCTCACCTCTGTTTCGTAAAAATATGGATAGCGTTCAGCAGTCCTACATTGGGATAGTTTCATCATACCATGCTTTTTCGGGGATTTCCACACAAACCGCATTTATCCGCGCACATTTTCCTTACCCCGCTCCGGCTCACTTTCGCGCCGCAAAATACTGTCGATGTTCCGCTTGATAACGTCGTACTCCTTGACCTGCTTTTTCAGCTTGCCGTAGTCGGCGTATAGCTTTTCTTTCTGCTCTCCGAGCGCGGCATATTCCGCTTGCAGGGCGGCGACATTGGGGAGCTTGCCGCCGATCAGCGCGGGCTTGACCGCTTTTGCGGCGGCTTCAAAGAGAATTAAGCTGCTTTCGTGGGCGGCGCGGTACGCCGCCTTATCCTTTGCCGCCCGGTACGCTTCATAGACGGGCTTTGTCTTTTGATACGTCGAAACATTCTTGATTAAGACCGCCATATCCGCAAGCCGCCGTTCGACGCCCTTTAATGAGCCTGCCGCCTGTTCACTTGCCGCGTTCACTTCCGCGATTTTTGCGGAAAGCTCTGCATAGCTGTCAATCCTGTTTTCCGTGAGGAAGTTCAGCGTCCTCGCCGCCTGTTTGAGATTGTGGATTTTCGCCCACTGTTCATAGCCCTTACTCTGCGCCGCCTTGATACTGTTCTCAATGTCGATAAGCAGCGAAACGCCGCGCTGCTCTCTGGGGGCTTTCGCCGCCTTTGCCCGTCTGCCCGCTATCCGTTCCCTTATGGCTTCCTCTGTATAATCCGCGCCGAGCGTTTTCAGACGGGTAAAGCGTTCCTGCCCCGGTGCGCGGCAAGATATGTATTTTCCGGGCTTTATCTCATAGCCCGCAGCTTGCAGCAGCCGCAGAAAATCGGCAAAGTCTGACGCTTGCGGGATAAGCGCGTCAACGGCAACTTTCAGCTTGCCTTTCCAGCTTGTACCCGTCTTTTCCGCTTGGTACTCCGCATAGCTCTTTCCCTTGCTGCCCCTGCCGGGGACAACGACGGACAAGCCGTTTTCCCGGCACAGCCTGTCGCTGATGTTCCGTATGCCGTAATAGCTCCGCTTGTTGGAATTGTACTTGCGGTGGTCGATGAAATTGACCGCACAGAAAATAATGTGATTATGGACGTGTCCTTTGTCTATGTGGGTAGTCAACACATATTCGTATTGCCCCTTTGTTACCGCGTCGGCAAGCTGACGACCTATCTCATGCGCCTTTTCATAACTGACTTCCCCCGGCTCAAAGGATTGCATGAGGTGGTGGGCTAAATTGTTGCCTTTCTCCAACGCTTGCGACAGGGTATATGCAAACTCAATATCTGCCGTTTCATAGGAGCAGCCGAACGAGGACACAAGCATTTTTTCTTCTGTCTTGGCGGGGTTTTGGATATAGGCGAGGGCTTTGCTCAACGTGCTTTTAATAGGCTTAATCTTTGTAACCGCCATATCTCATTCAGCACCCCCTTTATCTCGTCTATGTCCTCTTGATAGACGCTGCCTGTACTGTTCACGCGCCGCGCAATCTGATTGACGTTGACCCCGATCTTCTGTATCTCGGCGGTCATTGCCTTTATGTCGCTATGGTCTATCTGAATGATATATCCGTCGATTGCGATTTTCCGCAGATACGCCGCCATATTCCGTGTTGGTATCAGCTTCATTTTTTCAAGGATTAAATCGCGCTCGGCTTCCGTCACGCGAAACTTTAGCTGCACCGTCCTTTTCCGTCCGTCCATGCTCTAACGCTCCTTTCCGTTCATAGAGGGTTTGGGACACTTCCCAAGGGTCAGCCCCAACAGGCGATAGCCTGTGAGGGTACAAGCTATTTTCAACCGATGCGCCGCAGCGCGGGAGGGCGAAAATACGGAAGTGGGTACCCGCTTCCTATGCTTGCTATTCTTCTGTTTGCTTTCTTCCACGCTAAAAACGAGGAAATGCCAAAACCTAACGCAGAAAAGAAAAAACACCGCAATTTGCGGCGTTCCCAATGGCTGTATTGCACGAAAAAACGGGGGATTTTATTCCCCCGCAGTTTCATTTTTGACTTCCTGTATTGCTTTTGCTGTGGCGGTGATAACCGTCAAATCCTTGTTGTCCATGCTGTCAAGCAATGTTTCAAGCTGCCGCCGTTGTGTGGACTTATCTGTTTCCTTGTTTGGGAAAAAGAATTGGTCTACTGAAACATCTAAAAGCGTAACAAGCTCATAAAAGATTTGCAGGCTTGGGTGCTGTCCGCTATTCTCAATGGACGCGATATAGCGGGGAGCGATGTTCATCTTATCCGCTAACTGATTGCGTGATATGCCCTTTGCCTTTCTTGCTGCTTTTATGGCTTGACCGAAAGCCTTAAAATCAAATCTTGCGACTTCTCTTTTCATCTCATTTCACCCTACTACATTTTACTGTTCACCTTTCGATTTCGATATGAGTACACATATCATAGACTTGACCGAAATAGAGCATATAATTCACAGATAGTCCCTTGATTTTTGTTCGGCTGTCCGTATATAATTATACTTGTAGAATTATGTGAAAGGGTGTATGAAACATGGAATATATGTCTTGTCCGCAAGCGGCAAAGAAATGGAGCATATCAGAGCGGCGCGTACAGAAGCTATGCGAGGAAAACCGCATACCCGGCGTTTCAAAAATCGGCTATATGTGGCTCATTCCAATAGACGCGAAAAAGCCTGCCGACGGTAGGCAAAAAAAACAAAAAAATTTGTAAGATTTCTTGTAAGGTTTTCGCTTTTGCGTAGTCATATAAGAAAACGAAGCAAAAAAGCAGGAAGGAATGTGCCGAAATGATTGAAGTACAGAATGTTTCCAAAACATACCCCACCGGCATACGGGCAAACCACAGCATCAGCTTTACCGTTGAACAGGGTGAGATCGTTGCGCTGGTAGGTCCGAACGGCTCCGGAAAGACCACCCTGATGCAGCAAATGCTCGGCGTTCTGAAAATTGGCGAAGGGAGCATCCGCATCGACGGGGAAGAAAACAACACGCAGAACATCGCATATATCCCGCAAACGCCTGCGATTTATCCGGCGCTGACCGTCCGGGAGTCCCTCCTTGCCACCACAAAGTATTTAGGAGTTCCCAAAAAAGAAGCGGCGGAGCGCATCGACCGTGTTCTGGAAAAAACCGGGCTGTCACGCAATGCCCGGCAGCCCGCCTATACCTTATCGGGCGGTCAGCGAAAGCTCTTGTCCTTTGGCTGTATGCTGGTACAGGAGGCGAAGAACCTTGTCATGGATGAGGTGACTTCTATGGTGGATGTCGTAACAAAGGAGCATATCTGGCAGCTAATTCTCGACGAGCAGAAACGGGGCTGCGCGATCCTCCTGTCCTCCCACGACATATCCGAAGTAAAGAAGTTATGCACAAAGCTGGTTGTTCTTCAAAAGGGCTCCGTCATTTTTTCGGGAAGCCCCCATGAGGTGCGGGACGAGTATTGCCATTGTACGATTCAGGTAAACAACGCAATACAGACAAAAACGGTTCTGAACGAAGCTGATTGCAGCTATACACATGAAGGCAATGACTTTTCCATCGTTACGCAGGACATTACCCAAATGCTCAAGCTGCTGCATGAGCTTACAAAAACGGTCAGCATCGGAAGTTTCTCCTGCGAACACCCTGCGTTTTACGACGGTCTGCTCTCAATGCTGAAGAATCAGGAGGGAAACTGATATGCTGCACACCATCAGCACCAGTATGTGGATCAACTTCAAAAACCTTCGCTTCTTCCTGCTGCAATATCTGATGCTTGTCATCATATTCCCCAGCTCTTACCTGTTGATCAGCCTTACCTCGACAGGCAGCGCGCAGCCGACAGAAGTGTATTCCATCGGCCTTTTTACCTCCATGCTGTTTTCCTTATTTATCAATATGCAGGCATCCATGATAGCAAACAGCAACTCCATCACCGCCATTGAGCAGTATGCCACCTTTAAGGTTCGTCCGCTGTTCGTGCATATGGGCGGCTGTGCCTATCATGCCCTTGTTGGACTGCCCTTTTTCATTGTTTTGCTTGTGATCAGCTTCATTTCACACAAAGGCATCAACATACTCCTGCTGCTTGCTTCGCTGGCGCTGGCAATTCTGTTTCTCTCTGCTGCCTCTATGGTGTTGGGTGGGCTTTTCCGCAATCCCAATATCGCGTCGCCTGCAATCAATATGCTGTATATGGTGATTGTTATGGTCACGCCCTTTTACAGCGACCTTGCCGCCCTTTCGCAGCCCGCACGGTTAGCGTATTGCTTCAACCCCTTCGCCCATGTGACCTCTTTGATCGGCGGGAGCTTCGGGCAGCTCATGCTGTGTAACCCGCTGACCTCGGCGGCAATCCTCGTTCTTCTGACCGCCATCCTTGGGGCGCTGTCTGTGAAACGCTGGTACAGCAGCCATGCGGCAGAGAAGTTGGGTGTTTTCTAACGGTTTCAAACTATCCTATCACACAGAAAAAGATTGGCATATATAGTTTGAAATGCTCAAAAAATATATTTTCGTTTTTTCTTTTTTACTTGTAAGATTTTTCGTTTTTCGCAGTCTTATAAGTGAACGGGACAAGGAGGTGAGCAGGTGACGGACTTTGAACAGATATACAAAGACTATTTTCGGGATGTGTTCCTCTATGTGCGGCGGCTGTCCGGTGGGGACGAACGGCTGGCAGAGGATATTACCAGCGAAGCCTTCTTCCGTGCGCTTCGCCGCATTGACAGCTTTCGGGGGGATTGCGACATCCGGGTGTGGCTGTGTCAGATCGCAAAGAATTGTTACTATACCCATCTGAAACAAAGCCGCTGGACAGAGCATACAGCGGATATGGAACAGCTTATATCGGAAGCGGAGGAATCACCGGATGAAATGCTGCTGCGCAGCGAGAATGCCCAACAGGTAAAACATCTGCTGCATGAACTTCCCGATCCGTACAAAGAGGTTTTCATGTGGCGTACCCTTGGCGAATTGAGCTTTAAGGAGATCGGGAAGCTGTTTCACAAGACGGAAAACTGGGCGTGCGTCACCTATCACCGCGCACGAAAAATGATCCAAAAGGGAATGGAGGTTGACAAAGATGAAAAATGAATGCAGTATCATCCGCGATATTCTGCCGCTGTATGTGGAAAACATGGTATCGGAGGATACGTCGGAGTTTGTAAAGGAGCATCTGGAAAGCTGCCCCGCCTGCCGTGCGGAGCTTGAAAAACTGCGGGAGCCTGTGGAGGTGCAAACAGAGCCGCAGCCCGACATGGATGCCGCGCCGCTGAAACGCTTGAAAAAGGCTCTGCTAATGAAAAAGGTGCAGACCATCCTATGCACAGCGGCGGTGCTGCTGGCGCTGATGCTGTCGGTCATCTCCTTTCTAACCGCGCCGGAATACTTCGCCTATTCGCCGGAGCTGGTGACTGTGACGGAGGAAGCAAACGGTGCGTTGACGCTCTCTTTCAGCAACGAGGTCACGAATTATAAGCTCCAACAAATCACCGACCCCGAGGATCGCAACACAGTCTACCATCTTGAGGTGTGGACCTCTGCATGGGACAGGGCGTTCCATAGACCCGGCGTACAGGCTGTGATCGCAGCGCCGGAGAGCGGCAAGCCGCTTCTCGTTTATTTCACGCAGTTTATCAACGGACACGCCGAAAGCTCCAGCGACAGCTCGGTGTGCATCTACGGCACCGCGCCCGACAGCGGCGGCTGGGTCGCTTTGGCGGGGCTTTCTTTGGGCTATTGGCTGCTATTCAACATCGCCCTGTTCCTGATCCTTATCGGGGTATGGTTCAAGCTGCGCAGGAAAGAAAAATTCCGCCGCCGGGTGGAGCGCCTGCTCCTGATCCCTATCGCATACGGGCTGGGGCACCTGTGCGTCATGGGCTTTCGCACTGCATCCTGTTCGGAATGGCGCGACTTTCAACTGATCCTTGCAATCGGCGTTCTGTTCTACTGCGCGATGCTGCTGGCATTGAGTATTTTTTATAATGTAAAAGAGCTGCGGGGTGTAAAAGGAGAGGGTGAGAATGAATAGCGGTCTGACCATTTGGAGAGTAGGTGTACCATGAGAAAACTTGTGATTTTTTGCTTTGCCGTCTGTATGACCGTGCTTTCGGTACTATCCCTGTTCAATTTTGCACAGGACGCAGAGGAAAGCATGATACTGGATAAGCGGGCGGTGATCCTCGAAAAGCCGGAGACATTGAGCAACCGTGAATTTTTGGGACAGATAGATACTGCGCTCGGAAAGATCGGCGCAGACATTATGTACCGCTACGCGGAGCTGGATGGGGACAAGCCACTGTACCGCTACTATAAGACCAGCCATACCGACAGCTTTCTTTCCGTTTCTACCGTGAAAGGGAGCGTGAGGCTGGAATCGGACGAGTTCTTTTCCACTGCAAAACAGCCGGGAGCTATGGCGCTGCATCTGTCCTCGCTGTTTCAAGATACCGCCATCTATCCACTCATGCAGGCGCAGCAGCATGACTTGACCGCCGCGACCTGGTATGTGGCGGAAGGACAGCTTGACGCGGTGCTTCATGCGCTGAAAGGCTTGGGCTATTCCGTAACAGCAACCAACGAAAGGCTTTTGTCTACCAAACTGCCGCTTTATTTCCTGTTCATTCCTGCCTTTATGCTCTGCGTCAGTATCGTATTCTACACCCTGTCCGCAGGCAAGAAAAATGTGCTGAAAAAAATGGAGGGCTATACCACGGGGAATATCCTGCTGGGGGAGATCAAAGCCTTTGCCCCTGCTTTGTGTCTTTGCTTTCTGCTGATTTTTGCCGCCGCCATGATTTGCGCCGTGTGGCTTCATCCGGTGGCGACCTGGCAATTTGGGCTGTTCCTGCTGGGGGATTGTCTGTGGCTGCTCGTTCCTCTGATACTGGGCATCCTGCTCTCCCTGCTGTTCCTCTCCGGGCAGCGCAGCGCGGAGTATGTGAAGGGCAAAGTTCCAAAGCGCGGGATCTACATTACAAACACGCTTGCGAAAGCTGCTTTTCTAATCTTTATTCTATTCTCTCTCACCATTGCTATGCGGAACATCACGCAGATCTACAACACCTTCCATGCGGCGGAGTTCTGTTCGCAAAAGACAAAGGGCTATGTGACTGTCCCTCTGAACAATGTTAATTCCGGCAGAGCACCGGAGGGCGCGGATTATCTGGCGTTCTATTATGCCACAGTGGATCGCTACAATGGAATACTCATGGCAGCCAACGATTTTAATTACGACCTGTTTGAAGGGAAAATGCTGGGAGAGGCATACGGTCAGGATTATGCCCACATCAACCGAAACTACCTTGCGTTCAACCCCATCTACGCGCTGGACGGGGAGCAGATCGGTGACGCTCTGCTTTCCGATACCCATGTGAATATTCTGCTTCCGAAGTCCAAGGAATACAGGCGGGATGAGGTACGGGAGCGCGGCGCGAGCTGGGGAAATTCCGGGGATGTGAATATTGTCCTCTACGATGATAAAGCGTCTGACATATACTCCTATAACGCCAGCACAGGGCTTGGGGGCAACGGCGCTCTGCCCGCGCCCATCCTTGTAGTCAAGGAAGGTGACCTGCTGGACGGGCTTTTCATCGAAGCATGGTGTTCACAGGGAGCGTATTTCCTCTATGTTCCCACCGATGATCCATATGCGGAGCTGCTGCCCATCCTGCGGGAAGCGGGTATTGACGCGGCGACCGTTTCCACACCGACCGTCGCCGCCACCTTTGATAAAATGCTCCATCATCTGACCTATATGCTGATGATTTGGGGCGTACAGGCTTTGGTGCTGCTGATTGGGCTGTTCTGCCTGATCTTATTCGGCGCAAGGCTCTACTGCGACAATTACAGGGACAGGATCGCCTGTCGCCTGATTGAAGGGCATTCCCTTTTGAGCTGTATTCGCACCCATCTCGTGTTGACGGTGCTGTACTATGGGGCGGTAGCGGCGGGGCTGCTGCTCTTAAAGCTCTCCATCGAGCTTGACTACAATATCCTGCTGGGTACGCTTCTCGCGGAGCTGCTGATCACGCTGCTTGCTTGCGGCAGCATTGCCCGGAAGAACCTCTATCAGATTGTGAAAGGAGCGGAAGCATGACTGCCATTACTTTATCCAATATCAATAAACGCTTCGGGGAAAAAGTCCTGTTTCGGGATTACTCGCTGCATATTGAAGCCGGAGAGTTTGTCGCCATCAAGGGCGAAAGCGGAGCCGGAAAAACAACTCTCCTGAACATCATAGGACTGCTGGAAACGCCGGACAGCGGCAGCGTCACCCTCTGCGGCGCAAGAAACCCGTCCTTTTCCTCCCGCGCTGCGGTTCATCTGCGGCGACACAAGCTGTCCTACCTGTTTCAGAATTACGGACTGGTGGACACCGACACCGTGGAAGCCAACATGAAGCTCGCCACCCGGTTCGGTAAAGCAAAGGGCAAGGCAGAGAAAGAACGCATCGCGGATGCGCTGGCACAGGTGGGGCTTTCGGGCTATGAGCGTCGTAAGGTCTACACCTTGAGCGGCGGTGAGCAGCAGCGGGTGGCGCTGGCAAAAATCATTGCAAAATCCCCCGACATTATCCTTGCGGATGAGCCTACGGGCAGTCTGGACGAGCGCAACCGCAGCTATGTGATGGATATTCTCAAAGAGCTGAACCGACAGGGGAAAACCATTGTTGTTGTGACACATGATCCCTATGTGAGCGATTGCGCCACACGGCATATTGCGCTGTGAGAGGAACGCCAATAGGGTCAAATATCAAATAAATGTTCTGCAATCTGCCGCATGACGGCAAAAGAAAAACCAGACAATTTAGAACGGCGACTTTGATTTTCAGAGCCGCCGTTTCTTTATTTTCATTTGTGCTTTACTTTTACAGCGCAAATCATGCGCCATATACCTATATTGATGTTATATTTTGGGGACCATTATGCTCGTTTATTGGAATCGTGATTTCTATTATCTCACGAAAGAGTCGAAAAATACATCCTGCGCTATGGATATCAGGGATTATTAGTTGCATGCTTGGTTTTATTGTATGTATGTTTGTTTTTAGTATGTTGATGAATCACAGAAGTGAAGAAAGTCAAGTCCACTCTAAAATTGAATGTTTATCAAAAAATGAACGAGCAATACAATTTTATCTGCGAGAGGAATTTAGCATCCAATCTGAAAGTTTAGATAGTAATACGGGAGAAAAAGAATTGATAATGGTATGGAAGCGTTAACTTACTGTTTTTAAAGCCTTACATGAAAATGTATGGCTTTATTTTATAAAAACACATTGATAATTATCTATGTATATGTTAATCTACACACATAGATAAATATCAATGGAGGTAAATGAAATGGAACTAACAAATGTTGCATTAATCTGCAAGGCACTTGGAGATTCAAACAGATTAGAAATAGTGCAAATGTTGTCAGATGGCGAAAAATGTGGATGCAGGCTCTTGGAAAAATTTGAAATTACACAGCCAACCCTGTCTCATCATATGAAGATACTGGTGGAATGTGGATTGGTGAGTGATCGCAAAGAAGGTAAATGGCATCATTACTCTTTGAATTGTGATACTTTATTAGAATTCAAGAATTTTATTGGCAGTTTGACATGTGAGTCATGCTGTGACAAAAAAGATAGCTGTTGTTAGAGGGGAAATGCTAAGATGAAGTTTTTTCAAAAGTATTAATCTGGATTATGATTTATCCAATGATGATTAAGGTGGACTTCAAAAGTGTCAAGTATATCAGCAAAAATCCGAAAGGATTATTTGTGACTTGGATCGTTAATTGGCTGATCAAACCATTTACAATGTATGGAATTGCATGCTTGTTCTTCTTTGTGTTATTCAGGGCATTTATTCCGGTTGAACTTGCTACAGAATATCTGGCTGGGGCAGTATTGCTTGGTGCAGCACCATGCACAGCAATGGTATTTGTATGGAGCAGTCTGACGCAAGGGAATCCGGTATATACTGTCGTTCAGGTTGCAACGAATGATATTATCATTCTTTTTGCATTTGGACCAATTGTGAAATTTCTGCTGGGTGTGTCCAATGTAGCAGTGCCTTTTAATACAATATTTTTAAGTGTAGTGCTTTTTGTAGTAATACCGCTTGTTGGTGGAATTATTACCAGAATGGCTGTAATCAGAAAACATGATGAGAATTATTTAAACCAGCAGTTTTTAAATAAATTTGATTCAGTTACAACTATAGGGCTACTATTGACATTAGTGCTGATATTTATGTTTCAGTCGGAAGTTATTCTTAAAAATCCTATACACATATTACTGCTTATGCTTGTAAGAATTGCAAATAAGACGAAAGGAAGGTTTCTATGACAGTAAGAGAAAAAGCAGAACTGATTGTAAAAGATATAAAGAAAGAACAGGGAACAAATCCGGTTGTTATTTTTAAGCAGATTGCAGAGAAGGAATATATCAGCATTCATGGACCGGAACACCATATATTAGATGGTGCAAGTTTGCTAGTAGCCTACAAAAACGCAGGTGGAGAGATAGACTTAGAACAGGCATTGGACAGGCTGATGGCAGAGGGTCTTAGGATGCCGGGGGCAATGTGTGGTTTATGGGGAATATGCGGAGCAATCACATCTTTAGGTGCTGCACTAGCAATCATTGACGGAACAGGTCCGCTTTCAACCGATGGAACATGGGGAAATCATATGCAGTTTACCTCGAAAGCAATTGGAGAATTAGGAACCATAAACGGACCAAGATGCTGCAAGAGAGATGCAATGATAGCATTTAAGAATGGTATTGATTATGTAAATGCTCATTATGGAGTAAAATTGCAATACGAACAAATGCAATGCGGATTCACAGATTTTAATGAGCAATGTATAAAGGAGAGGTGTCCATTTTATGAGTAAGATAAAAGTAGCTTTTATTTGTGTCCATAATTCCTGCCGAAGTCAGATTGCTGAGGCTTTTGGAAGACATCTGGCATCAGACGTGTTTCAAAGTTATTCGGCGGGGACAGAAACAAAACCACGGATTAATCAGGATGCTGTCCGTATAATGAAGGAATTATATAATATAGATATGGAAGCAGAAGGACAGTTTAGTAAGCTTGTTAGTGATATTCCAGAACCGGATATTGCAATATCAATGGGATGTAATGTAGGGTGTCCATTTATAGGCAGACCATTTGATGATAATTGGGGACTTGAAGATCCAACTGGGAAAAGCGATGAGGAATTTAAGATAGTCATTGAAAAAATCAGAAAAGATATTTTGAAATTAAAAAATGGATTGGATAAGAGGTAGACAGCATCAGATTCCAGCTTGTGGAGTGGGGGCTATTTGATACTCATACTGAATCGGTGTATGAATCTGAGGTTGATAAGTTATACAACAAATAAAATGACAAAAGGGAGTTTTTATGTACGCTGAAAAAACAGATTATGATGATATTGAAATGTCGAGCAGGTTACGGAATATTCTCAGAAGAAATGGATTTGAGTCATTGGAAGGATTGAGAGAATATCCAAAGGAGCATTTTATAAAGTTTAGTAATATGGGGCAGGCAACACTGCAGGAATTATATCAGATTTGATGACTTCCTATGTATGGATGCGTTTAGAATGTGGATAAAAAGCAAAGATGATTTGAGAAGTTACAGCCTTGAGGAACTTGAAGAGATGTGTCCGAAGGGTATAAGGTTGTTTGTAAGATTAAAGAAGTTGAAAACAATACAAGAGTAATCTTATGTGATTTGTTAAATAAAAGAAAACTATGAAAAATGCAGGTTTTGAAAAATAATAAATTGTTGTATTATGATGTTGATAATAAAATATGGAGGTGTATCATGAAAGCACATAAATATTGGTCAATCGGAGCAATAGTTACAATGGTTGGAACTTTTTATACAGGATATAAAGGGTTAAAAGCAGCACACAAATACTTTGCATTTGGCTCTCTGATATGCATGATTATGGCAGTCTATTCTGGTCATAAAATGATTTCAGGTAATAAAAGAACAAGAAAACAGGTGGAAAATACAAAAG
>ERZ779880.2607-NODE-2607-length-12410-cov-9.125051_pt1 | contig 12410 bp, 14 predicted proteins | sample MGYA00511555_ERZ779880 | MGnify/ENA primary metagenome ERZ779880 (study PRJEB29588, sample SAMEA2145815) | human gut metagenome | biome: human gut; feature: human-associated habitat; material: faeces | place: Denmark | collected 2008/2010 ...
TGCCTCGAAGCGATGAGGTACTTTTTTGTCAAGATACTCACTATGGAGCGTTTACAAACCTCGAGAGCCTTGATTTTACTGTATTGTAGACACTATCAATTGAAATTATTCAATGATAGTAGCAACTCTACCAGAACCTACTGTACGTCCACCTTCACGGTCCGATTTTGCTTATTTAGAAACTTATTTGTTACGGTTTTTGCCGTTTTTTGACTCATTTTATGGGTATTTTACCTATTATTTAGCCTTTTTCCGGGAAAATGTAGCAAATATGTATCACGGAATTCTGCTACTATTCGTCCACCTAAGATTAATATAACATGAGCAAAGTCATAAGTAAATCTGGATTTTTGATAAAATTGGGGTTGTGATACACATTTGGGGAGCGTGATACACGTTTTTATGTATCACAACACACGATGTCCCATTTTTGCATTCGGCACCAGTGCCACGACGCACAGTGTGATACACATTTAAGTAAAAGTACACACGAAAGGCTATTGTGTGTATCTTTACTCAAATCATTCAGACTTCTTCATGTATGTTTGAACTTGCATGTAGCTTGCACGTCAACTTGCATGTGAACATGCAAGTCTACATACAAGTTGATAAATTATTCCTCATTTGTGTCATCATTTTTATCTTGTAAAAGAATCTCACCAGATTTTAACTTTTGTCTTAAAGACTCATTAATCAAATTTTGTATTAATTTATTCATCACATCAGATGACAGAATTGTATCAATCATATTCTCCATTTCTGCCATAGATTCTACTTCAAATTTATTCTTGAATTTTCCAAAACATTCTGTAGCCAAATTATCATTCATAACCACTTGAGCGGGATATGAAATCGTTCCATATTCCAAAAACATAATGCGATATTTATAATGTGGTAATGCATCGACCGTTAAAAATACCTCATATTTATGTTTTTCTGTTCCTTGCTCTCCCAAAGAATCCTGTATGCTAACCGTCATATCAGACGCTGTTGCAAAAGAACCAAGTGCTTGAACCAACCCATTCTTTTTTAAATAGTCCTGCATCGGTCCATCATAATCTTGGATATTACCTTTAACAAATCCTCTCGTAGCTTCTTCCACTTGCTTTAATGCCATTTCTAACACTTCATTAGGTTTATATTTATCAACTAAATCAAAAGAAAATTTCATATTATCCATAGTTTGTCTCCTTCTCTAATCAGTTTCTATTTCACATATTATAGGAAAATGATCGCTAATCATTTTATTTGGTCTTCCTTTTTTATCTGCTAGATTTGAAAAACCACATGATGTAATAATCTTTAGGCTTTCTTTCTTGAAAAACGGAATTACATCTTTACTTATTATCACTTGATCAAACATATACCACATTGGCGAGCATATTTTTGCAGCGTTTAAATAATATGTTCCCGGCGGATAACTAAAATCGCCCAATAGATTCCACATAGGGTTGTAAAACTTTCTGTACTCAATATTTTTTACAATCCTTGTGTTCTTATCATTCTCTGTCAGAACCGGAAGTCCATGCATTCCATTTGCATACAGGCATGTCTTTTCATATGGCATTTCATTGAAATCACCAATAATTATACTTTTTTCTGAACCTATTTCTTTTTCTAATTCTCCTATGTTATACACCATCATTCGTGCTATCTCGCGCCTTTCCTCTTGACTTCCACCATGTAAATCAGAAGGCAGATGCACACAACAAATTACAAATTCTCCTTTTATGACCTGCAGTGAATAATATGGTTCTTGCTTCCCTGGTGAAATGTCATCATATGCACTCCAAACATCAATTCTCTCACAACCAAAATTACCATGGGTATGCAACTTAATATTTTCACGTTGAAACAAATCACTTAATTTCTCTTTTGAGTCAGCATATTCTGCTAAAATCAAAACATCCACTGCATTATCTTTTACAAGGCTGACAAGATAGCTATTTACATTTGTATTTCTATGAACATTCCAGAATAAAATCTTCATTTTTCTTACACATCCTACCTCATCGTTTTTTGTATTTTCGTCCTTTAATAGCTCCATTATCTACAAGCAAACCATCCTCAACAAGTGCTCTGAGCAATGCTTTGGTTCTTGTTTCCCTAACTCCCAATACATCTACCAATTCGCTTGCCTTATACCATACATCATCTTCCATAAACGAAAAAATCATTTCATAATGGGCTTGTGTTTTTTCTGTCACTTTTTTACCGTCACTTTTTACCGGCACTTTTTTACTGGCACTTTTTTCCGACACTTTTTTCAAAAAAGAAAGCGACAGTACCGTTCTATCCGGATCAAATCTCTCCTCAATCACCGGTTCTTCCCAGCCTTCATCTGCCCAAACATTAAAGATATTCGGAACACCACTTCCAGCACGTTCACCGATATTGATGAGATTAAACATTTTCATAAGAGCTTTGTTTCGGGGATCGGATTCGCCACCAAGACGCATCTGTTTTTTACCCGTTCTGACATAACCTGGATTTGCTAAAACCAGCTTGTCCGGTTCCTTACGGATAACAACACCACGCAAACCGTGATAATCCGCATTAATTAGGCAGTTTGCCAATGCCTCACGAAGTGCCTTGTGCACCGGAGTATCGTCAACACGTTCACCACCGACCATTTTGAAAGGCACCTTAATATCTTTGATAATCTTGTTATAAACCCTAAAATAAAAGTCGCACACATTTCCGGACCATTCACCGGAACTTGACTGCAATCGATCGCTCCAACGAGTGGTAGGATCCAACTCTTCTCTGTAGTCCAAGAAATACTCTGGGAAGTGACGCACAATGTTGTACTCATCACCAAACATCAGCATGCCTGCTGCCGTTGGATGCGACTTTCCATCTTCATCAGAAATAGCAGCCGCACCAATGCTTCTCAGATACTCATGGTCGCTCAGGCGTTCAAAAGGATGTCCTTCTTTTAAAGAACGGTGACTGTTGCGGTATCCATGAATGGTATCATAATTCAAATCTTCCATCGGAACCTTATCAAGCACTTCCATATCCATAGTGCGCTCGGTCTGGTCGCGAAGCATGGTCTTTACCTGCAATCTGGTACAATGATAATCACCCTCGTAATTGCGGCGAAAAGTACCATTGAAAATATCATTGTTGATGTACACCGGTTTCTGCTCACGCTTTGCCATAGGCACATAAATAACCATAATGACATCTTTATTGTCACCAACTTCATAGGTCTGCACATCATCTTCTGACAAAAGATTAATATTTACCTTCTTGGGATTGTTCATATTATCCCATAATTCCTTGCGAAGCTTAGATGCATTCTGGAGACCGGTAGTTCTCCAACTACCATCTTTGTTTTCTTTGACACCAAGAATAATGACTCCACCATAGCAGTTTGCAAAGGAAGAATAGGTGTCCCACAAAGAAACCGGCAAACCACCTTCTGCTTTTTTCACTTCTCTTCTGTTGTCTTCTCTATATTCATCAAATTGTGAAAGGTCAAAAGTTTTTTCCAAAATGCTCATCTCACTTTCTACATCACTTTATACTGGAATATATCCAATCCTATTTACACCAATAATCCCTCTCCGTAAAATAGTAATATCAATTGTTTCATATTCCGCTCTATTTATCTGTGTATCAACAGCCATATACTTAACTTCTGTTCTCGAAACATCAACTCTGGGTACTGGAATAATATGAACTCCCATTTCTGCCAATACATCTTCTGGCAGCTCATAGTTTTGCTCTACTAATCCAAAACATGTAAATCCTGTATCCACACAGAATGATATAAGTTTTCTTTTACCGATATTATAAACAACTGCTACCGAACACCCTAAAAGACTACCAATAGCATAACCCAGCCCTGGTAATTCTGGAAATAATGCCTGAGCAATTGCTCCACCAATCTTCATGCTTACTAAGTAACCAGAAGAAACTACCAACGTATCCACAAAATGCATTCCCATTTCCGTTGCTGTCATCTTTCCCGCTGCTACTAAAATACTATCTTTAATCGTTCCTAAAATTACAGTAACCGCAACTCCGACTACAGATGGATTCACACCTCTTAACGACTCGCCTAGCATACCCTCCTGAATGGCCATTTCAACACCATATGCTATTGATCCTCTTAAAAAAGCTTCTCCACTTGCTGAAATAACCTTCTGGCCTGATTTCTTTAAACCGTTTAAGTCAATTTCTCCATGCTTGATTAAATAATCTACTGCTTTATATAATTCAGGAACAATCTGAGTGATAGCAGTGATTGCCGCCGCAGTTAATCCCGCTTTCATCGCCTGATTAACATAGTTGATTCTAACTTCATCCAATAATGCGTCTTTAGCATAACCATGTTTTTCTAAATCAACTCCGCCATCTTTTGCTTCTTTTGCTATTTGCTTAGAATCTCTGATAGATAATTCAGCAGATTCAACACCTTCTCCATCTGTAATTTTTCCAACAAGATGATTCTCCGTATCTATATGAGACCTAGACACATCTGGTCTGTTTTCTATATCCTTTAAACTCCTCCTATGTGCCCAAGCTTTGGCATCTCCTACCTGTTCTCCTGCAATCAATCGTTCTTGCCCCTGATACTTTGGTGCTCTCGTATCAACATTTAACGCCGCTTGCATATTTTCTGCTTCTTTTGCAGTATTGGAATATTTTAAGCTATATTCTTTCCCAAAATTAGTTCCGACATCTACGCTTCCATATCCATTATCTTGTAAAGTCCATGCTCTATGATCAGATCCTTTTCTTAAAGCATCTATATTGAAAGTACCTGCGTGCCATTCTTCTGCCACATAACCTTTAAATTGCTCAACATTCAAATTTAGATGCGGATGCTCATTTATGCTCTTTGTCAACTTATCAATTGCATCATTTATTTCTTGTATACGCATGTTCTGCATATTGATAGACACATTCTGTTCTAGATTATCAAAATAATCAGAAAACGCACTATGACCTGCAAAATCCGCACCTAGCATCTGTGCCATAAAATCCCAGCCATACTTTACATCTTCCAATTTGGTCATATCTCATCACCTACAAATTCATAAATTCTTCTAATCCATCATTGTACATATTCACGATTCCATAAAAGAGCATCTGTCTTGTTACTGCGCTCCTATCTCTTAATAAATCCTCTGTTTTTGCAGCAACCTTAATACTTGCTTTACCTACTGCATCAGCACCTTTAACAAATGTGGTTTTTGCCTTATCAAAAAAGACTTTAGATTTCTTTTTCTTGATATCGTCAATCACTATTTCTTCTGATATCTCCTCTTGTATATCATCTGTCGACATATCATTTCCAGAAATATTAAGTTTTACATTTTTAGGATTTTTTATCATATCTGGAACTGATAAGAGCGATAATTTTTCAATAAATGCTAAATAGTCCTCTCTGCTACTTACAGCTTTAATATCACTAAAAACCGCTGCCTGATTACCAGCCCAACCAAATTTCACTCCACACTCATCAAATTTAACATCAATAACCGGTACGAGTTTATCTACTCCTTTGATATCACCTAAAAATAAAACCTTATCTTTTATATTGCCGGCTTTCTTATTAGCAATCCATACTTTCTCACTCCAGGAAACAATATTAATTGAACCATCTCTTGTTCCTATAGTTTCTCCACCCTCAACATCATCATTAGTTTCAACCATTTTTTTGAGCTGATTTACTAACATTTCATCCTTGTACACAACAATAAGTGTTTTAGTCATACCAAACATTCTAATCTCCTTTGTTTTCATGATTTTATCAATTAATATATACACATATTCTTATCTTTAACGGCGCTTATTTCCATTATTAATATTTTTCTTACCACTTAAATTCATTATTGCATTTGCACATATCTCAGTTAGCGGTTCTCCTATTGCTGCCTTATAATTAAAACCAAGTAATTGCATTGTTTTTAATGTATCTACACTTATAAGTTCCTTGAGTTGTTCATAACTCTCCACTTGAGCCTCAACTTTTTTTATCTCTTCTTCACCTTTCCCTATCGTTGATGCCAGCTGAACAGCCTTTATAATTTCCAAAACTCTTGAAACCGTTTTGTGAAGATGAACAATGTCTTCATCACTAATTATAATTCGCTCTAATTCAGATTTATAAGCTTGTGCTATACGAACAGCTTCATCCCTCTCTGACAATAATTCATTTACTATTTCATCATATGTACTACGAAGCTTATCAGCGTTTTTCTCATCCTTGATTGTCTTTACCTTATTGGCAACTGCTGTTGCAGTTCCCTTAACCGCTAACTCAGTAAGGGAAACTCCCATTTCTACTATAGGTTGTGCATACATCGGATCCATATTTACCTCCATCTTTCTTTATTTACAAAAATTATTTTCTATATTTATCACTTCTTCAAATTATACAACAACTACATGTCCCAAAATCCGTACTCAATCCTTCACATACTCCATAATATCCCCATAATCCACATCTAGAGCCTTACAAATCTTACCCAACACTTCCAATGTAACTTCTTTGTCCCTCCGAAGTTTAGTCATTGTATTTGGTGCTATTGCAGCCTGCTTTCTAAGGTCCGCCTTACTCATTTTCCTATCTACCAATAACTTCCATAATCTGTTGTATGATACAGCCATAATATGCCCTCCATCATGCATCAAAACTTTTAAATTTTCATTAAATATTATATCACAACATATATTCACCTTCAAGAAACTTTCGCACAATCTTGCGAGGCCTTCAAGACAAACTTAGGTCCAATTTATACCTTATACCACCATCCATTGCAACCACCTATGATTTTGCAAAATCATACGCTGGCTACATTTTTTCATGCTATAATCTATCTAGGAGGAAGCTCACTTATGAAATGTATTTTTTGCAAACAACCTGCTGGTTTTATGCGCAGATACCATAGCGATTGCCATCATAAAACCGAAATCATAATTCAGCAAATCGAGACCATGATAAACCAATATAAAGATATAGATGTTGTTCCCAAGGATGCCAAGCATCACCTTAAGGAACTTACTAATTCCAGTATACTTTATAAAAACTATATGGTCTCTAAACTGATTGACCGAACAACCATATATACAGATGAAACAATCATTCATATCGAATCAGGGCTTAAAATCTTCGAATCCAAAAATCGATGCAAAATGGTTGAAACCGGATATAGATACGAGAAGCGACCCGCTTGGTCAGAAAAAGAATATTTACTGGATAACTCTGGTCACATTATTTTTACCGACGCTGCAATCTATTTATATGTCAATTCAAAAACCATGCGCTATCCTTACAATAAAATAGTTAATTATGGTTTTGAAAAGATATTCACCTTGAATCAGGCTTATTTTGATGTAAAAACATCATCGCCTTTTCCTCATAGATTTTCTTTTACAGATACATTCCGAGAAAAGAGTGGAAGAAAAGAGCAAAATATTTGTTTATTTCTACATTTTCTCAAATAACAGAAGGGGCACACCTGCTCCTTCTTCGTTATATTGCAATGACTTTAAAGGAAATGGTTTCTTCTTTTTATTTACTACACTACCAAAATCCTCTCCTTTTCCAACACAACACCCACATTTCCGACATACATTTCCAACATACTCTCCAAAACACCCTATCCCACCACTCCCACGACCACCCGGAAATTCCAACATACTTTCTCAATCTATGTGGGAATTTCCAACATAAAACATACTTTTCCAACGCACTTTCCCAACATACTTTTTACAAACGAAGAAGAGGTGCTTTCGCACCCCTTCCCATTTGCTTAACCTTCTACCGACTCATCCCAACTACCTTCTTCTGTACCCATTCGCCGATACTCCGCAGGAAGTGTTCCAGCATATTCATTCCGTTGATGGTAAACTGCCTCATGAAATCATATGCCTTTTCCAGCTTTACCTTCAAACTCCGATTCTCAGCCCTCAACACCTCATTCTCTCGCTTCAGACACTCATTCTCGTATTTAAGATCCAGCATCTTTTCAAAGTATGCCTTCTCCCGTTCACCGGAATTAGTATTCTTAAAGTGTTCAATAAGTTCTTCTGCAAACTGTGCTTTCTGAATCGTCTCGTCCGCATCTTCCTTGATAAGTGTCAGCTTTCGCTCTTGCTCCCAGACCTCACTCTTTTTATCCGTCAGGTTCTGCTTCACTTCATCCAGCTCGGTGCTTTTATCTGCCAGATTCCGCATTACGTCATTCAGTTCGGTGCTTTTATCCGTAATCCTAACTGACAACTGTCGCTCTGCTACGACTCCCTTATCCAGCGACTCCAGTATTGCCTCCATCTGCTCTGCCTGCGCCTGAATGGTAGCCTGCCCGGTTGTAACCTTATCCTTAATATCCTCAAGTTTCCGTTCCTCTTCCTTCGCCATCTCTGCCGCCTTTTCCCTGCGGTAGTCCGACAAGGTAAGATTTCCTCTCGGATTGGAGCCTTTGTAAAAACGCTCCCAACCAAACTCCTTTAGCATCATTTCCTGAAGCACCGCTTTCTGGGTTTCCACCCAATCGGCGCCACCGTAACGGTCACGCTTCATCTGCGGCTTCAACATTCCATCCTCATCCTTCTGCCAGACCAAATCGCCGGTCTCGGTTACCACCTGCTTCATGGTTGTGGGATACCCCAAATCCTTGAAGGTCTGTGCAAACGCATTCTGGACCGGTGCCCCTTTTGAGGAATTGGTTGTGTATGGAATATAGGTCATATGAATGTGGGGAGAATTTTCATCCCCGTGATAAACCATGTGGTGAACAATCAGCCCTGCCTCAAATGGTGGCTTCCAATTCGGATCATTCAGCTCCTTCTCCGTTACCACGCAAACCTCCGGCAGCTCCAGCAAATACTTTGCAAATTCATCAAGCAAGTCCTGCGCCCTGTTCGCATCCTCCGGCGTATACACGAAACCCGTGTCCCGCATATCCCCTATCTGCCAGATAATCTCATAACACAGGTGTTTCTGCTTATCCTGCTCAATCTTCTCATAATAAGTCGGAGGAAATCTTTTTCCGCGCCCTTTCTTGATTTCCCTTTCCCTCCACACTCGGTAATGCTCGGCAAATAACTTCTCATATACCTGCTGCAGGGTAATCCCCCAATCATCAGTATATACCATGTTTAAATGCCGCCGCTCCTCTACGGAGTTTGGTGGAATGTGGGTTCTAAGATTGTGTTCCAGATTCGGTGCGCTGTACATTGCACCACTGATGGTCTTTTCTTTCTTACCTGTCATCAAATCCCTCTCTTCTTATCTGTATTTAGTTTTATCAAAAGTTTCCTTAAGAAATCTCTGCTCATAGTTGTCTTCCTCCTTTCTTTGGGTTCCCCCGTATTCTTCTCTTCCCTAAAGTAATGTCCCCTTATTGGTTTGGGGGTACCCCAAACTCAAACGGGGCAAGCGTTCCGTCGCTTGACCTCGAATACACCTGCTCCTACCGGCATTTGGCAAAATCTACTGCCAGCCGCCGGTATTCACAGCTGTATGTTGGTGCCTCACTTCAGGATATTTTTATTCTTGGCACCAACTGGAAATCCTCTATCCACAGGTGTGCCACTTTCGTCTCCCTTTCTGAAAAACGGCTCCACAATGTGGAGTCACTTCTTCATTATGACTCCACATTGTGACTCACCTATTTCTATTCGAAAAAATTTTCTTCTGATAGAGTGCTCCACTTTTTGACGTCACTTTTCGATTATGGCTCCACTATTTGGAGCACCTTTTTGAAATTGACTCCACTTTCCTCCTACCATACACTTAAGTCATCCAAGGCATCCAGCCACACCTGCATCTCCCCGTTTAGCATCATCCTCACGTACTCCACTGGGTCATCGATAGCCAATGCATCCATCTTCCCTTGTGAGTTGGGAGTGGTCCGAAGACCCTGCTCCCATTTCCCACAATCCAGACTTACGATGTGATTGGTATCGTAGTGAATCACATTCACCGTATTATTCTGCTCGTTGTAAAATCCTCTTACCATTCTCATGCCCAGCCACCTGCCTTTCGAAAACGCATCTCCGTTGCCATGTCCACCAGATTGTTTTCCAGTGCACCGGTTGCCTCGGCATTGAGTAGGTCTGCCACTTCCTTCTGCTTGTTGGGATACAGATGTCCGTAAATGTTCATTGTGGTATTTACGGAGTCGTGCCCCACTCGCTGTGCGATAACCAAAGGCTGCAGCCCCTTCTCGATTAACAAGGCGATGTGCGAGTGGCGGAGGTCGTGAACTCGAATCGGTTTTAACTTCGTCTCCTCCGTTTTCTGCTTCATCTTCTTCTGCACCGCCCTGTCCGTGATAGGAAAGATTCTATCCTCCGGAGCCAGCTCATACTGCCTGTCCAGATACTCTTTTATCTCTCCCTTAAGGAACTTCGGAATGGTAATCTTACGATTGGAGCTCTCCGTCTTCGGTGAGGTGATATAATCGGTTTTATTTCTTCTGAAATAAGTCTTGGACACGCTTATGGTTCCATTCTCCAAGTCGATATCTGAAGCCGTCAACGCCAGCACCTCTCCGATTCGACATCCCAGCCAGAATAACATCTGGAAGATAATCCGGTACATTTCATCTTCTGCTCCAAAGCCTTTGATAAAAACCTCATACTCATCCTTGGTCCAGAAATTCAATTCCTTGGCATTTGACCTTCCCATCTTATCCACCTTCTTGCAAGGATTGTCTCGCAAATCGTAAAACCTCTCTGCGTGGTTAAACAGTGCCGTCAGCTGGTTCTGTATCATCCTCAAATACGTTGGCGAATACTCCTGCTTCATCAAAAGATTTTGCCATTTGATGATATCCACCGCCGTAATCTCGTTCATGGACTTCTCACCGAAGTAAGGAATTATCTTGGTTTCAATCAGGGTCCGCTTCGTCATGATGGAACGCTCCTTCAGTCTTGTACCCTTATCATTAAAGTAGACTTCCACGAAGGCGGCCAGCTTCATATTCATATTGCCGCTCTGCTTATCAAGAAACTCACGCTCACCCTGCTGCGCTTCCCTCCTGGTAGCAAAGCCACGCTTCAGCTTCGTCTTAGTCTCACCCTGCCAATCACGATAGTTACATTTAAAATACCAGGTGCCTCTTTGTTCATCTTTATAAACCGGCATAATCATTACCTCTCTTTCTCCATGTGCGGCATACCCGGCTCCCCGGGTATGCCTATTCAGTTGTCAAAGTTCATCTATTGCGCTTCGCTAAATCCGTAGCACTTCTTCTCGAAGTAGGCTCTGGGAACGGAACCCGCCTTGGTGAAGTATCCTTCACTCTTAAGCTCCTTGTTCCAGCCTCGGATGACTGCGTAAGCGGTTGATTCTGCAATTTCCAGAAGTTCTGCAACTTCCTTAGCAGATAAATAGCGTTTCGTCATACTCCTTCCTCCTTTCCGCTAATCTTATGTACGCTCCTTGCTCATTGCACTCACCTCCTCATTTTGTTATGAGTAACCTTTTCGTTACTGTTTGTGTTTTTGATTATACAGTAACATATTCGTTTCTGTCAAGAGATTGTAGAAAAATTTTTCTCTCGTATAAAAAATGCTTCTTTTTATACAAATCTCATATCTACACATCCGGCTCTGAAATCTGTTCCGATTTATAGCATTTTCTGTTTGCCATACAGTAACATTTATGTTATTGTATTATCAGAAACGATATTGTTACTATTGAATTGGAAGGAGTTAACACGATGGCTATTGGTGAACGAATAAAACGAATTAGAAATTTCCGCAAATTGACGCAGGCTCAGCTTGGTGAAGCTGTTGGCTTATCCGACGTGCGAATCCGTCAGTATGAAATCGGCAACCGCACCCCTAAGGAAGAGATGATACAGGAGCTGGCAAAAGCTTTAGACTGTAACTACCGCTCCATCTACGAGCCTTCCCTCTACGCAGCGGAAGATGTGATGTACGCACTCTTTGAACTGGATGAGCACTACAATATGCCTCTCTATGAGGTAGCAAACCCTGAGGACCCTACCGAGAAACATATTGCGGTTGCTTTTGATTATTCTTTACTGGATGATTTCCTGAATACCTGGAAAAAGAAAAAAGAGGACTTAGCCTCCGGTAAAATTACCAAAGAAGAGTATTTTGAATGGAAGATTAACTGGCCTCACACTGAAGATTAGAAATAATACATATAATGTCCGTACCACAGATACACCGGATAATTGTTTGTTTTTTTGACGTGTATCACGGATGTATCACGAGCCCATTTTGAGAGAAATCTCGAAGTGGGCTTTTCTTCATGTTCGACCATCTTCCGTTAATAAAAGAAAACCGCAACTCCTCATAAAATGAGGAATTGCGGCTTGTATTTAAGTTTCTATGATACTAAATCAAAGATTACTCGATGATTGTAGCAACACGGCCTGAACCTACAGTACGTCCACCTTCACGGATAGCGA
>ERZ779880.2608-NODE-2608-length-12410-cov-2.710563_pt1 | contig 12410 bp, 9 predicted proteins | sample MGYA00511555_ERZ779880 | MGnify/ENA primary metagenome ERZ779880 (study PRJEB29588, sample SAMEA2145815) | human gut metagenome | biome: human gut; feature: human-associated habitat; material: faeces | place: Denmark | collected 2008/2010 ...
ATGCAGCCGCAGCAGCAACCACACGACCGGTTTTCCTTGTTTGCAATATGTGAATGTTATAAACCATTCAGTTCCCTTTCCTGAATGATGGAGGGCGACTCCCCCCCCCATCATTTTTTCTTCGCCGCACAATCGAATCCCACGTTGGTTACGACCACATCGCGGCTCATTGCAAAGCCATGCCAGAGGAACGTCCCTCAAGGGCAGCCATGCAACAGCCATTGTATAAATGAGCGCATTTCACTCGCGATCGTCCTTGATAACAAATTGATAACGATATGCACAATGAAAATAAGTTCACATAAACGCAACGCAACACATCAAATATGACAGTTTCATATGCCAATTACACACTTTGCATAACATATTTCAACAAAGAATGGAGACGTACAAGCGAACTCATCTGATGCCACCACTCATCGCCTATAAAGCTGGCGTGTCGCGCCACAATAACATCACAGCCGATAAAACGACACCCCGAAGTTGAGACTCATTCAACAATGCGGCCAGCTTAGACACACAACCAACGCTTCGCTTCATAGCACCGAACATTGATTCCAGCACAGTCACGACCATCTTCTTTGAAGGCAATCGTGTTTACGCCCCGGGTTCTAAATAGAAGTGCAACACCTTGTCTAGGGTTGGAAGTGTTCAGTTTCTAACTTAAGAAGGTGTTGCACTCATGGGTCAACAGTATTCGCACCTGTCGTCCGAGGAGAGGATCCTGATCGAGAAGCTGCATTGCGAACAGCATCTGAGCATTCGGCGAACCGCGGAGAGGATCGGTGTGTTTTAGCAAGTTGGCGTCCGCTTTGTGAGCGGTGTTTTTCCGCAGTGTAGGCAGCGGGTTTTCCGCAGGGTGTGCGGTATCGGCCGCTGCCTGTCTGCGTTGTGTTGGTTATTTGGTCATGAGGGCGTGTTCGCTTCGGTAGGAGCGGCCCTCGAATCTGATGAGCCGTCCGTGGTGGACGGTGCGGTCGATGAGGGCGGCGGCCATGTTCTTGTCGCCGAGCACGCGTCCCCATCCGCTGAATTCGATGTTGGTGGTGTAGATGATGCTCCTTGTCTCGTAGGAATCGGAAATGATCTGGAAGAGGAGCCTGCTGCCCTCCTCGTCTATGGGCAGGTAGCCGAACTCGTCGATGATGAGAAGTCGGGCCTTGCCGATGCTCGCGAGTTCCCGGTCGAGCCGGTTCTCCTGCTGGGCGCGGCGCAGACGCATGAGCAGTCCGGTCGCGGTGAAGAAGCGCCCCGGGACGCCCCGCTCGCAGGCGAGCCGTCCGATCGCGATGGCCAGGTGGCTCTTGCCGGTGCCGACGGGCCCGTAGAGCACGAGGTCCTCGCATCCGGCGACGAAGTCGAGGTTCTCGAGCTGCGCGCGCCCCCAGTCGGCGGGCATCTTCAGGTTGGTCCAGTCATAGCCGTCGAGGGTCTTGTCGGCGGGGGAGCCGGCCTGTTTGAGCAGGCGCAGGCGTTTGGATCGCTCGCGCGAGTCGAGTTCGGCCGTGAACCATCGTTCGATGAAGTCGAGCTGGTTGGGCGTGGCCTCGGCGAGCGTGCCGGCGAGCACGCTGCGTGTCAGGGTCAGGCTGCGGCTCATCTTCAGGATGCGTTCGCTTTTCTCGGTCGTGGACGCGCGCCTGCGTCGGGTCTCCGGGATCACCGGATCGGGTCTGACGCTCACCGTTCTTCCCCTCCGTCGTCCGTGCCGGTGATGAACCGGTCGTAGCCGCTCAGGTCGGGCTCCTCGATCCCGCCGGGGTATTCCCACTCGCCGTCGCGCATGCGCAACGCGATAGGGGTGAGCGAGTCCGCGTGCAGGCCCATGTCCCTGTTCGAGCGCAGGATCTCGCCGCACGCCTGCATCGCGGGATCGAACCCGGCCGCCCGGCACGCGTCCCCGATCGCTTTGAGGCTCTCCCTCAACGTCTTTTCGTCCATGGAATCAAGCCACGCGCGTATATCGTCGGGCACGTCCGGGCGGATCGAGCTTTCCCGCCACGCGCGGGGTTTGACCGCGAGCCGGGGAAGCACGAGCGCGGGATCCTCCACATTGCGCGACCGTCCGTACTGTCTGGGATACTCCGCGAAGAGCTCGCCGGTGGCGGGCGAGGTGAGCGTGACCGTGTCCCACCGGATCGCGGCCAATACCCTGGAACGCGCCGAATCGGGGCCGGCGAGGTACCGGTTCGAGTCGATGTCGACCAGCCCGTACTTGTCGGCCGTCCGGCTTTCCCAGCGAACCGGGTCGAACGCCGTGGACGGCAACGGCATCAACGCGGCCCTCTCCTCGTCGAACACCTCGGCCACGGGCACGTCCAGCAACCTCGGGCAATACGAGTCCCTGGCGAGCCCGTCGCACCGCTCCAGCAGGAGACGGCTCAACTGCCCGTACGATTCCGCGCGCATGGGCGGCACCATGAGATTGCGCCGCAAAAACCCGACCGCGTTCTCCACGCTGCCCTTCTCGTTGCCCGAATACGGGTTGCAGAACCGGACCTCGAGCCGGTAATGCGCCACGAACGCGGAGAACACCCCGGTCAACGCGACCTCGCCCTTCGCGTTGCGCCGGCCGGCACCGGTCGCGTTGTCCATCACGATCACGGGAGGAACACCCCCGATATGCTCGAACACGAGCATCAGGCCATGGCACAGACACTCCGCGTTCTCGCCCGGCAACGCCACGCACAACCGCATGTTCGAATACGGCAACGAGACCACCAGGCAATGCACGTCCGCCATCTCGCCAGCGATCCGGGCCCGGGCCACGCCGAAATCGACCTGCATGCTGCCCGCCGCCCACTCGAGCCGCACGTACCCCTCGCGATCCGGCACGCCGCGGTTCGCCTCGCGCCACCGGTGCACGTAACGCATCGTGGTCGAATACTCGCCGTCGTAATCCGTCTCCGCCAGCAGACGGTCGTGCACGCGCCTGATCGTGTGCCGCTGCTTCCTGGGCAGCAGACGATCGGCCTCCAGCCACTCGTCCACCAGATGCGCGTACGGGTCGATCTTCGACCCGTACCTGCGATCCGCCTTCGGCTTGGGCGAGCAATCCTCCATATCCGCGTACTTCGCGACCGTCCCGCGATCCACATGCAGACGACGCGCTATCTGCGCGCGCGACATTCCCTGCCGGTCGAGTCTCCTGATATCTTGCACAATGGGCATCGGTATCGCCATGTTCCTTTCCTTCCCGAGCGCCGGCCGGCGGCAACCGGCCGAATCAAAACCGATTGGCAACTCGGGAATATACAGGCCGCGGCACCGATGCCTCTCACATCACCGGGAAACGATGACGACACCGGGGAAAACCATCAGCCCACACTACGGAAAAACACTGCCGAACCTGTCGAACAAACATTGAAGCAAAACAGCAGCGATCATCGACCGCATCGTGCACCACGGGCGGCTCCTCGAGTTCACCGGCCAGAGCCGCCGCGTCAGTGAGGCCCTCATGTTCGGCAGGAACACCTCCGCGCAACCGGAAAAATAAGGAAAATGCATGCAACTGCCTAAACCCGAAAAAAATACATGACTAAACACGAAACACCGACTTGACGAAATACACCGTTGCGCCACGCCTTGCCGGTGCGTTTCGAGACGCCGACCGCGTGCGCGGCCTGGGTGAAGTTCATGCCTTCCTCGTCCAGCAGGCGCACGTACTCGGCGCGTCTCGCCTCGCACATCAGCTTCCTCGTCGGATATTCGACGCCGTTGAACGTCCAACGGTGTTCCCCGCCACGGTCTTCGTTTCGGTGGCTCCTGGTCACCTGACCCTCCTTGCGGTAGGTCAGGTGTTGCAACGATCACTAGAACCCGCCAAACTGGCTTGGTTATGGGGTCGCTCTACACTGGCTTCTGCTATGCATTACTTCACCCCTAAACGTTGCGCTACGTCGAATAAAATCATGTATCACGATAAGGCGCAGGTTCAGCGTGCCGCTGATCAAAGCCTAATCGAGCGCGGAGTTGAGCTATGGGTGTACCGTTGCGAATTTTGCGGATGCTGGCATCTCACGCATCGCGATCCGCAATCCAGTTACCGGCATGTACCGCTGAACCAGCAACTCAAGCCACACAGTCGTAAAAAGGGCTACAAGCCACGTAGACGTTAGCGTCAGAAGCTCCACAGACCTCGCCAACGCCGTGTCTGAGACAGGTTACGGTCCAAACACGTCAGGTCGTAGGCTGCTAAGCGTTCAGGGCGCTCGGACACACTTCGTCCAACACTTACATCACCTTGGTGTTTTCAAGGTTGCGGATAACCCAATCGTTGAAGCGAATTACCGGCTTGCGCAACATAAGTCCCAACAGCAATGAGGGGACAAGGAACAGTGCCAGTTTGCCCATGGAAACCCAGTATTCCATGCCGAATGAGCCTGCCATGGCCGAATGCATCGCATCCACCGCATAGGGGAACAGTAGCCATTTAGAAACGACCTGGAAGAACGTCGGCAGTGTTTCAATGGGGAATGTGCCGCCGGAACCGGCTACCTGCATAACCAGCAGTACTACGGCAATGGCTTTGCCGATATCACCGAACGACAGGGTCAGCGTATACACAATATTCGAGAACACCAGTGCAGACAACCACCCGACCATCAAGAACTGAATCGGATGCTCACACTGCACGCCGAGATAGAACATATCGCCCAGGCACACCAGCGTACCTTGCAGCAAAGCAAGGAAACCGAAAATCATGTATCGGCCGAAATATTCGTGGTGCAAGCGTAAACCGAACTGCCGCGCATTGCCGGGAGCCTCGGCACGCGGCTTCTTCAGCACATCCAACGCGGCGGCCGGTCCGGCAATCCGCCCGGCAATCATGGCCTCGCGAAGACCCACTTCCGAACCGAGCGGCAGATCATTGCCCAACCCTAAGATACGAGCCTTCTCATGGTCGGAAATCGATACTTTCAACATGGCGACCAGAATGATCGCACCGACCCAAATAGACAAAATCGTGTAGAACGGAGCCATCGCGGAACCATAGTTGGCAACGGGATAGAGCGCGATGCGGTCGACCGCTACGGGTGCCGCCAGCATGGAAGCAATGGCATCGGGCTTCGCAGAGGAAATCGCAGACAGGTCGATGGTGCCGCCATTGGTGATAGAGGCGAGTTGGGAAGACAAGTTGTCGAGTTTCTTCGCCGAACGGGTCAAAGCGCTAGCTGCGTCAGTCAAGGCCGACTGGATGTCCGTCAGGCTGTCTGAAACGCCGCCAGAAAGACCTGACACGCTGCTTACGGTCGATGCAAGCCCGTCGATTACGGAACTTGCCTGCGTGGTCACTTCGTCCATGGACGAGGTCAGATTGTTCAGTTGCGGTTTCAGCGTGCTCTTGTACGTGTCTGAAGCCTGAGTAATCGATTGTTTGGCGGCAGCGATTTGTGATTTCAGATCTCGACGCGCTGTATCGGCATCGGCAGTACCGTTTGCTATGTGCGTGGCCGCATCGCCCAACGCGGTGGCGGCTTGCTGCATGCTCTGCTGCGCCTTTGTGGCTTGGTCTGCAGCCGCGTTCAGTTGAGCGGCAACGGTATCTCCGCCCACGGGCAGTGAAGCCGCTTGTTTGGCGAGATCTCGTAAAGCGGCGGCATACTTTCCAAAGCTGTCGGCCTGAGCCTCCACTTTGGATTGCATATCGGTTAGCTTGTTTGATATCTGTGAGGATTGTGAGCCCACATCGGCAAAAGCGGCATCGATTTGCTTGGCAATGGTGTCGTAGGATGAACCGGCCTGCTGCAATGCCGTACCGACGCCATCGGTGGCTCCGGACAATGCCTTGTCGAGGCTGGAGACGCCGTTGCGGGTCTGTTTCAACGCCTTTTTGGTTGTGGCCGCAGCTGAGCCTGTTGATCCCAGCAGCTTATCGGTGGAATCAATGATGCTGTTGGCGGCCCCGAGCAGATTGGCATAGGAATCCATCTGCGACGCAGTGCCGGTCAAACGAGACGACATGGTGGCAATATGACTGGAGGCGTTGTTGACGTACTGCTCCATTTGCGGGCTTTGCGCGTAATCGGCCACGTTGGAAACCAAATCCAGCGCCACGCTCGCCAAGGTCTTCACAAATGTCTGGTCGATGGTCGTGGCCACGGTGGTAGCACCCTGGTCGGTGATATGCGGAGCGATCGGATTGATTTTCTCATTGAGATAGTATTCGAGCTTGGCGTGCTTGATCTTCGGTGAAAACAGCGTCATCATATCGGAGCTGAAGCTCTTTGGAATAATCAGCGCGGCATAGTATTCGCCTGAGTTCACGCCATCGATGGCCTTAGCACGATCCACAAACTGCCAGTCAAGGTCATGATTGGCCCTGAGCGTATTGGTCACGGTTTCGCCGACGTTGATGGTGATCGGCATCAGATCGGACTTATAGCCCTTATCCACGTTTGCCACGGCGACCTTCAAGGCCTTGGTGTTGCCGTACGGGTCCCAGCTGGCGGCGATGTTGTACCAGGCGTACAGTGCCGGCACAATCACCAATCCCATAGCCACGATTACGGCGATCACATTGCGGGTGGCTTGGCGCACGTCACGTACGAATATTTTCCAGATAAGCTTCATCGTGCGCCTCCTTGCCCAGACTGCCCAGACTGACCGGACTGCTCGAACTGTGCGGTGTGCGCAGTCGGCTCGGCGGCCTGATCGCCGAACAGTGTGAGTCGTTCAGTGGTTTCGCCGATATTCGGATTGCTGTCCATCGCCGCTTCGTGACGTCCGTGGCCGTGGAAACGCCGCCACACATATCCGTTGAGCATCACATTGCGGAACTCGTCGGCACTCATGGCGCTGACGCCAAGCTGCATGGCGTAGGCTTCGCGTGCGTATTCAACCACAATGAGATAGGCGTCGATAAGAATAATCGACAGAATCCAAGAGGTCAGCATGGCGATTTTCTCTTGGGTGACGAACAGCAGCACCAGGAATACGAACGGGAGTACGGTCAGCAATGCCAGACCGGCAACGATCATCTTTGGATACCGTGCGAAGAACCGGTGCGCGCGATGGGCGATGATATCGCGCAGTTCCTTGCTGTCGGACACCGTGCGGAATACGGAGTTCAAGCTCACCTGTTCGTTCACCATGCTGTTGTGCTCGGTGATCATCAGGTCGGTATCTCCCAAACGACGGTCGAACAGCGCGTTCAGGTTCATCGCATACCGGCGTATGACAAGTCCCACGAAGAGTGCCGCCGGCAGATACCAGAACAGGTGCAGCATGTCGAGCCAGTAATGGTTCGCGTACAGGCCGGCAATCGGGCCGCGCATCGCGTTGATGCCGTAGGTAAAGGGCAGCCACGGGTGCAGTTCGCGGAAGAAGTTCGGCATCATTTCAATCGGATACAGGCCGGAGGCGCCGGGTATCTGCACAATGACCAGAATTACGGCGATGGCTTTGCCGATATGGCGGAACGCCACGGCCAGTGCGTAAATAATGTTGATGTATACGAACGAACAGAAGATCCCGGCCAAGATGAACAGCAGCGGATGCTCGCATTGGATGCCAAGCACCAGATCGCCGATGGTGGCGATGACGGCTTGCAGGAATCCGATGGTGACCAGCAGCAGCCAGCGGCCAAGATATGCTTGCGTAGCGGTGATACGGCGAATGCCCTCGCGGTCGACCTCAAGCTTGTAGATGGCGATTAGCACGAAACCGCCTACCCACAGTGCCAGATTCGTGTAGAACGGGGTGACTGCGGACCCGTAATTGTCGGTGGCATACACGACTTTCGTGGTCAGGGTGACGGGATTGCCCATGAAGTCGCCGAATCCCTTGTCATCCAGATGCAGCGTATCCCGGATTTTCTGGTAAGCGGCGGAACTATCGAGCGTGGCGATATCGGTGCGTACGGTGGCGACATCGCTGGCCACCTGGCGCAGCGAATCCTGCGTGCTGCTGATGGTGGTTTTTGTTTGGTTCAGGGTATCGACAAGCTGGTCGAACAGTCCGTCGGCCTGATCCAAGGTGCCGGATAACGAAGTCAACGTGCCATCCAGTGTGCCATTCAGGGCGGCGAAACTGTTCAATGATGAGGTGAGCGACGGCATTACGGTGCCGGTCAGCGAGCCGCGCGCGGTATTCAGCGCCGCGATGCCGCCGGTGGTGGTGTCCTTGGTGTCCGTTGTGTTGGTCATGGCTCCGTAAAGATTCGTGGTGGCGTCTTTACCGGAGTTGATGAACTGTGTGGTGTCGGTATGGAAGGTGTTGAGCTGTGTCTGCTGTTTGCTGATCAATGAGTCGAGCGCATCGATTTGTTTCCAGATGTTCTGGCCGACTGGGTCGGTGGTGTCTTTGCCGATGCCGGCTTTGGTCAGCGCGTCTTTCAGATCGCTGATTGACGTTTGGGTGGCATTCAGTGGGGCCGAAAGTGTGTTGGTGATGGTGTCGACGGAGTTCTGCGCGCTGTTGAAGGAGCCGGTGATGCTGCCGGCGGCGTTGTTGACGTGAACGGCCAGTCCGGAGAGTTGTGCTGAACTGGTGTCGAGCGCGCCGACCAGTGTGGTGGAGAAGGCTTGTGACCCGGCCTGTGTTTCCGTCAACAGTGTGCCGGACTGGCGGGAGGCCTTCTGCGCGGCCGCGACGGTCTGCTTGAGTGAGGCGGTGGTCTGTTTGGCGTCGGCGAGAATCGTGTCTGATTGGGCCAGCGTGTCCTGTAAGTCGGTGAGTGAATCCTGAACGGTGTTCAGCGTGGACATCACCGTATTGAGATCATTGATCGTATCGTGCTGGACTTTGCCGGTGGCTTGGTCGAGATCGCCTCCCGCTTCGGAAACGGCCGAGGCAACGGTGGTGGCTACCGTGGTGACGAAGGCGGAGTTGATCTGCTCGTCGATGGTGGTGGCACCGGTGTCGGTGATTTTCGGCGCGATCGCGTTCTTCTTCTCGTTGACGTAATACTTGATTTTTGGCTGTTTGGAGGTTCCGGTCACCGATTCGACCAGGCTGGTGCTGAAATCCTTGGGCAGCACGATGGCTGCATAGTATCCGCCGGTCTCCACGCCGTGGACGGCCTGTTCCTCATTGTCTACGAAGCGCCAGCCGAGTTCGTCGTTCTGCTTGAGTTTCTTGACGACCTGCCGGCCCGCATCGAGATGGCCGACCAGATCGTTGGTGGTGCCTTGGTCTTCATTGGCTACGGCCACTTGCAGATTGCCGGTGGCTGAATAGGGATCCCAGTTGGCGAGAATGTTGAACCATGCGTACAGCGAGGGCAGCATTGCTACGCCGAGCGTCACCACAACGGCAACGGGATTGCGTAAGATACGTCTGCAATCGCGTAGAAAGACTTGCCAAACCGTCCGCATCCAGTCCCTCTTTTCCGGTTCGTAATCATTGCGGCCACATGCAGTCTATTCCCACCACTGGTGCGAATACTGCTGGTTTGGCGGGTTTTCTTGCAAAACTGGCCGTTGGTTGTCCGCATAATGGGACTGATATGTGAACGTTTGTTGATGGTGCGACACCGGCGGGATGGTTGTGCAATTTTGCCGGTATCCGGTGATGAAATGTTGAGGTGTTGGAACTGAGTCGTCGCAGTGCTGAGACCGAGACGACTCAGTGACGAGCCTATCCGAGGCTATCTCGTTGGTTCTGGTCTCACTGATCCAGACGGAAGCCCTGAGCGGCGGCCTTGTCGAGCAGTGTCTGATGGCTGACATCCTGCCGACTGATCGTGGCGACCTGATCGCTGAAAGCGTCCACCGGACGGTCGGCTTGGCGCAGATCGTAGTACCGGTGAACTTCCTCGTCGAAGGCGGGCAGCTGGTCGAGTACGCCATCGGCGTCAGCCGGGTAGGTGTTCTCGAAGAACTGCATCGTGCGCGGCATGCGCGGCTTGACGGTCGGGTTCTGATCGGGCTTGCCGATGGCCAGACCCAGCACCGGATACGTGTATTCCGGCAGATTCAGCACGTCGATAAGGCCGGGGATGTTGTTGAGCAGAGAGCCGAGAATCACGCAGCCCAGTCCCAGCGAATAGGCGGCGGTCTCCATGGCGTGCAGGGCCAGCACTGCGTCGTTCTGAGCTTGGGTGAAGCGATAGCTGTACTTGAGATGGAATTCGTCGGAAGCGGGATCGATACCCTTGCGTTCGGCGATGCGTGCGTTGCGGTGCTCGTCGATGACGAACACGTACAGCAACGGCGCGGTGGCGATATACGGCTGATGGCCGAATTCGGCGAGCTTGGCTTTGGTGGCCGGGTCGGTGATACGGATGGCGGACCAGTCGTTAAGGAACTGGCTGGACGCGGCATGTTGGGCGACGGTTTCGAGCGTGGCGCGGGTATCGTCGTCGATGGCCTCGTCCTTGAACTTACGGATGGAGCGGCGGCCCAGAAGAGCCTCGATTGTTGCGTTGGTAACCATGGCTTTATTGTCGCACGGCAGACGCCGGACGCCACGGTGGATTACCTCACAGTGAAATGCCGATATTGTGTGGCGGAACTGTGCTGGACTGATGGTTCCTGTCGATTGACTGATGGTTCCTTGACGAAATTCCAGCGATGAGTCATCAGTCAGCCAACAGAAACCATCATCCAACCGGGGGATTAGCGGCTGGGCTTGCGATGGCGGTGGTCGACGAACGCCTTGGAGCCCCGATCCGACAGCTGCGAAACCACTGCGCCGAGTGCGGCCGAAACGGCGGCGAATGCCAGACTCATTGCCAGACTTTGCGGCGCGTCTGCCGCCAGTCCCTTGCGCAGATTGCGTTTGCTTGTGCCCTTGTCCCATATCATCTGGAATGCTTTGCCGGCAACCAAGCCTGCCAGCGCTGGGACTGCCGACTTGATGAGCTTGTCGCCCAGAGAATCAGGGTCGTTGAGCCGGTCCTCGCGCAGCCTGTTGACCTTCTCGTCGATGCGGTGCAGGCTGTCGACCGCGCGGTCGGCGCTGGAGGGGAAGTCGGTGTTCGTTTCGTCGCTCATGACTCTCAGTCTAATAGCATCTCAATCATCTCAGCGCAAAAGATGGGCGTTAATGGTGGAGTCATGAACGAGCGCAGACTAGAGTGGAGGCATGAGCGAACAGAACGTGAACGGCACCGTTGCCGTCGAGAACTCTCGTGGCGGCAACGGATTTTTGGTGTTGCTGCGCCACGGCCAGACCGTGTGGAGCGAATCCGGGCAGCATACCGGGCGCACGAACATCCCGTTGACCGCGGTCGGCGAGCAGCAGGCAGCGGATGCCGGAAGGCGCCTGCGCGAAGCTTTCCCCGAAGGATTCAGCCAGGGCTGTGTGTTTTCCAGTCCGCTGAAGCGGGCGTGCCAAACCGCTGAACTGGCCGGTTTTGCGGACCACGGTGTGTTGGACGGCATCGCTGAATGGGATTACGGCCGAGCCGAGGGGCGTACGCGCCAGCAGGTGAGTGAGGCCAGCGGTTTTGAATGGGATGTGTGGCGTGACGGGCCGCGCTCGCTGACGCCCACGCTGGAGGGCGATTGGGTCGAGACCTTACCTTCGGGCGAGCAGGTGCCGGTCCATGCCGGGCCTGGCGAGACGCTGGAAGAAGCAGCGGTACGCGCCAAGAGCGCCATCGATGAGATTACGCCGCTGCTGAAAGACGGCCATAATGTGCTGTTGGTGGCTCATGCGCACATCCTGCGCATCCTCACCTCGCAATGGCTGGGCGTGGACCCGCATTTCGCACGGTTGCTGCGTTTGGATACGGCGCACTACTCGGTGCTCAGCGTCTATAAGGGAGATAACGTCATCGAACGGTGGAACGCCTAGCCCCGGTTGCGCTGCGATTGCGCTGGCCTGCCCGCTACTGCGGGCGGGCCTTTATTGTTTGTGGTGGGAATTGCGGTATGTCGATAAATGATTTGCAAACGATAGCGTCGGCGTGTTGTTTTTTTTGATGGGTATAAGTGGCAATCGATTGCCATGAAAGATATGTTAGCGCTCTCATGATTGCGAACGCTTGCATTGCGATAATGAGGCAAAAATGACTGAATTAATGGGATATTTGTTGACAATGGCCTGAAAATGATGATTTATGACGCGCTGATATTGCTATCGTTTGCAAAAAGAAGCAAACCGTTGCACAATAGTGCATGTCGATAGTCGTAAAGGTGCGTGCTAGCGTACCTGTCCTGACCGGGGACGGCCGGGTCGACGATGAAAGAGAAAGGTTCGATGATGAATCGTACAGTCAAGTCAGCAGTCGCGATGGCGGCTGTCGCTGCGATGTCCCTCGGCGCTTTGGCGGCCTGCGGAAGCTCGACCTCCGGCGATGACGCCAAGGGCAAGGTCTACTACCTGAATTTCAAGCCGGAAGCGGCTGATCAGTGGACCGCTCTGGCCAAGGAATACACCAAGGAAAAGGGCGTTGAGGTCAAGGTGCAGACCGCGGCCTCCGGTACCTACGAGCAGACCCTGAAGTCCGAAATCGCCAAAAC
>ERZ779880.2613-NODE-2613-length-12396-cov-4.101369_pt1 | contig 12396 bp, 9 predicted proteins | sample MGYA00511555_ERZ779880 | MGnify/ENA primary metagenome ERZ779880 (study PRJEB29588, sample SAMEA2145815) | human gut metagenome | biome: human gut; feature: human-associated habitat; material: faeces | place: Denmark | collected 2008/2010 ...
GAAGCGGAGCGGAGACCACTGGTAGTTTCAGTGCCCATACCGCTACGCACTCAATGAGCGGGAGCGGCGCAAGAGGTTCGGGGAACCTCTGACCTGCGCGGACCGAAGTGGAACGTAGAACCACGAGACGCAAAGTCTTTTTTCTAAATTACGGAGCCAAAAAAATTAGTCATATTTTTTACTGTTGCATTTTGGGTATTTCGATGCAGTAAAATGATGTGTTTTTTTCATCACCGAACTCGATTTCAAAAAGTATGTATAATACGGTGTTTTGTTGGTGTTTGTGCCATTGATAATCGGGTCGTCAAAGGTCACATCAATGTGATACCACTTACCGGAAAGTTTCACCATATTCCATGCGTGCCCGACACCACCGCTTGAACCGGTCACAAAGCGGCACGGAATTTTAAGTTTACGCATCACCATCTGAAAAGCATGCGAATAGCCATCACACACTGCTACTTTTTTCAGCAGTGCTCCTTTTGCCGTGTGGGATACACTCGGTACATATCCGCGCTTCAGACTGTAATAATCATATTTCACATTTCGAATCATCCAGTTATGTACAACCTGTACTTTTTGATAATTCGTCATATCTTTTTTAATAACCGATTTAATAATCTGGTTTACCCGCTTTCCAACTGCTTTTCCGTACACCGTTACTTTGTACTGATATTTTTTACCGCCGGCAGATGCCTGGATTGTCGTGGTGCCTTTCTTTTTTGCGCGGATTTTACCACTTTTTGTAACAGATACCACACTCTTTTTCTTACTCTTATATGTCACCGTATTGATGCAGTTGAGCAGCGGTATCGTATCGGTATCTCCCGCAAGAAGATAAATGTGGGAAGATGCAAATTTAATTTTGTTTGTCGTCGTAACGGCAATTCCTTTTTTCTCGGCATACGAATACGCCTTACTTGATTTCGGTGCTGCAAAATTTAAAATTTCCCCACAATCATAAAGGATGTTGTCTTTCAATGTGACGGTTTCTTTTGGAAAAGAAATCACACGAAGCGACGAACATTTAGCAAACGCATACTTTTCGATTGTCGTTACACTTGACGGGAGAATAATTTTCTTCACCTTTGAATTATTATAAAAAGCAAGCGAAGAAACCACCGTTACCGTATTTGGTACGGCTACGGTCGTATCGCTTCCCCGATAAGAAATCAATCTGCCATTTTCAATCAAAAAATCCGAATTTTCGTAGGTGCTGCTGTCGCTGTTTTCTGTCGTTACCTCACCCGAAACAACAGAGAAAGATGCCGGCATGCGCTCTCCTAAGATTTCTCTCAAAATCGAAACCAGCACATCGGTATCTGACTGGCTTCCGTAAATTCTCGCATACTCGTCCTTTGTCACCTCATAGCGGGCGTCATCCAGATAAACATAATAATGCGTCACCTCTGCCGCCCTGCTGTTTTTACAAAATACAGGCAAAAGCATACCGCATAACATTAATATAACAACAATTTCTCCGATTCTCCGGATTTTCTGATTTGTATTCATTCTAACCTCTTTTCCAATGCCTCCACAACAATTTCAAGGACTTTAATCCTTGCGTATAATTTGGAATTTGCCTCAATAATATGCCATGGGGCTTCTGTCGTCGATGTGCGTAACATCATCTCATCGACTGCTTTTTCGTAATCATCCCATTTGTCACGGTTACGCCAGTCTTCATCTGTAATTTTCCACTGTTTTTCCGGCGTTTCCATACGCTGCTTAAAGCGTTTTTCCTGCTCATCTTTGTCGATATGCATCCAGAATTTCAAAACAATGGTACCGGATTTTACCAAATGGGCTTCCATATCATTAATTTCCTGATAAGCACGTTTCCATTCTTCCTCCGTGGCAAAACCTTCCACACGCTCAACTAACACTCTTCCATACCAGGTGCGGTCAAAAATTGCCATGTGTCCGTCCTTTGGAAAATGATTCCAGAACCGCCACAAATAATGATGTGCTTTTTCGATATCATTTGGCGAAGCAATTGGCACCACTTCATAACCACGCGCATCCATACACTGGGTAATGCGCTTAATGGCACCGCCTTTTCCACCGGCATCCCAGCCTTCAAATGCAAGCACTACAGGCACACGCTGTAAATACATCTGATTGTGAAGTTTCTCCATCCGCTTTTGCAAATCTTTTTTCTTTTTCTTATATTCCTCAGGCGTCAAAGAGAGCGTCAAATCTACACCTTTCAACACACTGTTTTGAAGATATGCATCTGTATCCTCACTTTTAGAATCCGTTTCCGGATTCCCTTTTTTCTGATTCTTCTCTACCGCCTGCTCCAGCCGGTTTACAATCGTCGTTAAAATTTTATCTACTGCAAATTTTTTGTCCATTGCCTCGACAATTGTCCACGGTGCATTAGCCGTATCGGTCTGTACCAGCATAGTATCAAATTGTGAGAAACATTTGTCATAATTCTCATTATTTTTCCAATCTTTTTCTTTAACACGCCAGCTCGTGTCCTCACTGCTCTCCAAATGATTCAATCGTTTTTTCTGCTCCTTTTTCGTAATAGCAAGAAAAAACTTAATCAAAACAACCCCATCGTCGGTAAACTGCTTTTCGTACCGGCAGATTTCGTCCGCCTGTAAAACATCCGGAAATCCCTGATACCAGCTGTGGTCAAAAATATGAATTCTTCCTTTTGCCGGCATTTTCGTCGCATAACGCCATAAATACGGATGTCTCTTATCCTCTTTGGTTTCCTTCTCCATCGTAAAAACCTGAAAACCTCTTGGGTCAAGAGGACGAATCATCCGTCCAATCATTGTTCCTTTTCCGGACGCAGAAAACCCCTCAAACACAATAACAATCGGAATCCCCATACTCCGGCACTGCCGCTGCAGTTCTCCCATACGAATTTCTAAATGCGCCATTCTCTCATCATAGTCTTTGCGAACTTCTTTTCGCTCCATCATTACCTTATCAAGCATACGTAACACCCCTTTTCACTATCTTCTTGGTCTGCCCCACATCTGATTTTTACGGAGTAATTGGTACTTAGCATACGCCTGTTCCAAAATTTTGCGTTCATTGGCAAACTTCAGCAAATGATATGCCTCATGGTATTTATAATACCCAGAATCCTGAAAATATTCCTCCCTTTGCGGTTTTGAATAGAAACTATCCGACTGCATTAAAAACCAATGAACATCTTTGGATACCGTCCCCTCCGGCACTTCAAATGTGTAGTGGCTTCGGTCAACATAATCAACAATCCGGCACAGCGCACTTGCCTCCTCCTTTACTTCACGCAATGCCGTCTCCGGAAAACTTTCGCCTTGCTCAACAGTTCCTTTTGGAAGAACCCAGCCTTCATATTTGTGTTTCACATTTTTATACAGCAATAATATCTTACCCCGGAAAATTACTACTCCTCCACAGCTTGTTGCTTCTATCATTGCAATCCCTCCTGCGTGGAAATCACGTTCCTCTGTACACGTGTTTTTTCTTAGTATACCCCATTCTACCAATAAGCGTCAAACACCTTTTTAGCAATCGGAACAGCATAGGCACTTCCGGTTCCCGCAGCCTCTACAACTATGCTGACGCAGAGCTTTTTACCATTTTTTTCCGCGTAACCGACAAACCACGCATGTGAATCCGTCGAACCGTTTTGGAACTCCGCAGACCCCGTCTTTCCTCCTGCCTTATATGGCGTTCCATAATATAAAGACGTTGCGGTTCCCCCTTTCACGGTTCCCCTCATTAATTTTTTTACTTGTTTTGCCTCTTTTTCTGACATTTTCTTTCCGAGAGATTTCGGTGCATTTTCAGAAACCGTATTTCCGTTTGCATCCTCAATCCGGTCAACCACATATGGCTGCATCAATTCCCCGCCATTGACTGATGCACAGACAAGTAAAATGTTTTGCAGCGGCGTAACCAATGTCTGCCCCTGTCCGATTGCAGCCTGTCTTACATCCCCCTGTGCCGTCTTGTTATCAATCGTAAAACGGGAGGATTTCTGCTCCATTTTTTCAAGCGGAATGCTTTTGTTGTAATAAAAGGATTCGCATAACTTGCGCCACGAATTTCGGTTCAAACCATCTCCGATGGAACAAAATGCTGCATTACAAGACTCGGCAAATGCCTTTTTCAAATCCACTTTTCCGTGCACTTCACCGCCATAGCACTTAATCTGCTCGCTGCCTGTTCCAATTTTTCCGGTACAGGTATAATGAAATTTTGAATAATTATCCTGTTCTCTCATAAATTCAAACGCTGTATATAATTTAAATGTAGAACCAGGTGGATACAACCCTTGTGTCGCCCGGTTATAAAGCGCCGACTGCTCCCCGGAATCCGATGTCAGTTTGTTCCATCTGGCATCTGTCAATTGATTGGGGTCGTATGACGGTTTGCTCACCATCGCCAGTATTTTCCCGGTTTCCGGTTCCATCACAACAACCGCTCCACGCTTTGAACCAAGCGCATTGCTCGCCGCTTTGGAAAGCCCGACATTCAATGTGGTAACTACATTGTTTCCCGGATTTTTTTTACCCTTTAATTCATTAATCGTACTAAGAAACGGATTCAGTCCGGAGGTCAGCATCGTATAACTTTCTGATGCCTCCAACCCGGTTTTCCCATGCGAAGAACGTCCGACAACATGTGCAAACAAGCTGCCATACGGATACTTTCTCGTTTCGTTTCCTGAAGAATCCGTAACTGTCTTTGCCAGCACGTTTCCTTTGTCCGATAAAATTTTACCTTTCGTCACACGCTTGGCCAAAAGTTCCTGACGTTTATTTGCCGAATTGTTTAACACCTGATCCGAATCGTGAATGATAAAATAAACCATATATCCGGCAAGAATAAAAAAGATTGCCATCACAAGATAGGTCACAACCGCCATTTCCCGGTTCTGGCGTTTACTGCCTTTTTCCGGATTTTCGATTAATTGCTGCTTGTTCTTCATTAACCGTGACCTCCTCTCTTCGGTTTCTCACATACATTCCCTGAATAATACTAAAAATCACAATCGTCGTTATAATGGAACTGCCGCCGTAACTGATTAACGGCAGCGTCACACCGGTTGACGGAATAAATTTGGTTACTCCACCGATACTTAAAAACACCTGAAAAATCAAAACCACACTCAATCCGAATGCACACAATTTATAAAAATACTTTTTCATTTTTAAAGCGATATTGACAAACATAATAAAGGAACTGATGTAAATCAAAATCAAAAAGATACAGAAAATGACACCCATTTCCTCTGCAATCGCAGAAAAAATAAAATCACTTTCCACTACCGGCACACTCTTTGGCATGCCCTGTCCAAGTCCCATGCCAAACAATCCTCCGGTTCCGATTGCAAACAAACTCTGGCAAATCTGATAGCCGCCCTGATTCATGTTCGCCCAAGGGTCCTGCCACGCCGCCACACGCACACGCACATGTGCAAATAACCGGTACGCCACAACGGATGCCGCCGTCCCTGCAAAAGCTCCTGCCGCCAGATAGCGCAATTTCATCGTTGCCACATACAGCATCATAAGATATGTTACAAAATAAATCAGTGCTGCACCCAAATCCTTCTCTAACACAAGGATTCCCACATGTACTGCCGCCGCAATACTGATCACGGCAACACTCTTAAAATCTGTCCGCTTTGCCAATAGGGATGCGATGAAAAACACATAAATAATTTTTACAAATTCAGATGGCTGCAATTCAAATCCGCCAATCGAAATCCAGTTTCTTGCGCCGTATTTTTCCACACCGATTACAAACACCAAAAGTAACAGCAGAACACCGGCAAGCGCATACTGCCAGCCGATTTTTTCCCAAATCGTAAAACGCTCAATAAACAACGGCACTAAAAGACACACACCCAAAGCAAGCGATGCCATCACAAGCTGTCTGATTGCATAATCATAGGAAAGTCTGCCAAGCATAATAAATCCAATCATCATGCAAATCATCATGTTATTCCAGATTAGTTTTGACATTCCCTTGTAAAACACCTGATAGATTTTCGTAAAAAACAGAAAAAAGAATAACTCAAGTGCCCACAAAACCACATATTTAATTTCTTTTTCTTCCACTAAAATAACCGCACTGCAAACCAGATGAAGCATCACGGTAAGCACACGCTGTGCCCGGAATACTCCCTCGTTATTTCCCGCCGCCCGTCCGATAAACGCACGGTAACTGTAGAAGGTATACAGAGCAAATAAAATAACGATTATATATCGTGAAAGTTCTGCTATAATAAGTTCCATGTTTTCAAAACCTTTCTCATTTCATCGGCTGTCTCCCATGTAAAATGGTGCCATGCCGGCTTATCAAGTTCCGGCTTTTTCTCGCCGTTTTTTGTATATATCGTATTGTAGCAAAAATCACAATTATTTACCACATAGAATTTGTCCCCTTTGCCACCGGATACTAAAATTCTCTCTTTTTTTCCATCGCACCTGTCAAGCGTCCGCTTTAAACATCCCTTCGTCACCATTACTTCTTTGCGCCCATAGCCACGCTTAATTGCCTGGCAGATACCAAATTCTGCAAGCACTTCTTTTGCGCGCTCATTTTCATGGTAAAATGTTTCGGCAGCAATCCATGGACAATCTTGAAACCTTTTTTTTGCCACAAGCAGCGCACGGTGGCTGTTAATGACTACTGCACCGACAAACAGCCTGTTTACCAATGTCCTCCACTTTTCTTCTGCTCCCGCTTTCATAATCCGTGGGAATGAAAGAATTACCGGACGATTTTGAAGAAGTTTGATTACCTCATCCTCTTCCTTAGCAAATAAAGCTACCGGCAGTTCAATCCATACATCGTTTTCATCCGTCTCCACTGCTGTTCTTAACTGCTCCATCGTAGAAACTTTTAGAATGGAGGCATTTTGCCAGACAGGAGGTTCTTTCTTTTTATGCGGTTTTTGCTCTCCCACACTCCGTCCAGACACCGCCTCTCTCTCAAAAGCTGCTAATGCCTCTCGTTTTAGTTTGGCGATTTCTCCCATTGGAACAAACGAATCGTCATCTAAAATAATGGAAAAATCCGTGAGTTTATAATTCGTATTTCCCATCTTCCGAAGACGCTTTTCAATTTCGTCTTTTGTCACCGGACGATTTACGGCTCTTTGTAATGATTCACCAAGTACCGTAACTTCATGCGAAAGTCCCTGCAGTTTCAGAGCAATCGGTTTGCCGATTTTCGCGGTCATTTCCCCTTTCAAAGAAATTTTATCATCAACACTTTCGATTTTTTCATCAATCCATGACAACAGTGCCTCATTTTTTGTACGGTAAACTTTCTGTCCCTTAAATATCGTACTGCCCCTTTTTACATTGCACGTCACAACATCACCGGATGCTGCTTCATTTTTTACCGTATACTCGTATGCTTTTGTATCATCTTCCAAGCGAAACTCTAAAATATCCTGATAATGCAGGGCTTCTTTTACACGGAATACCGCCTGTCCTTTGGACGCTTTCAAAACAGTACCAACACAAGTACCAAAATGCCCGTTTTTTTTCGGATACATAATATTTTTCTTATCTGTCTCAAAAAGGTATCCGGCACAAAACCCGCCGCGGTTATAAATGTCTTTACTCCGCCTGATATCCTTCCACAGACTGCTTTCTTTATTCTGAACCAATGCCTGAAAAGTTTCCTTCCCCTCACTCTCATAAACATCGACATAATGGCGGTATAACGAGGACAAATATGCGCTGTACTCCTTCTTTTTCATGCGCCCTTCAATTTTAAAAGAATCGATTCCGGCATCCACAAGTTCCGGAATATGCATAAGCGTACACATATCTTTTGTACTGAATAAATGTCCGTTTCCATATGCACTCGTAAATGGAAGTCTGCACGGCTGCGCACACATTCCCCGGTTTCCGCTGCGGTCTCCAATCTCCTCACTCATCAAGCACTGCCCGGAATAACAATAGCAGAGCGCACCATGCACAAACACTTCTATTTCCAAATCGGTCTGTGCTCTCATCCCACGGATTTCCTCAATGGTACATTCTCTGGCAGGAACAAATCTTGTAACACCATAGTTTTTGTATAACTCTGCCTCATCTCCGGATAAAATCGTCATCTGCGTGCTGGCGTGCAAATCCATCTGTGGAAAATTTTCATGTAAAAAAGACAACACACCTAAATCCTGTACGATACAGGCATCAAGTCCCGCCTCATACAACGGAGCAATCAATGGAAACAAATCATTTTCCAGCTCCCTGTCCGAAAGCAGTGTGTTGACCGTCAGATATATTTTCTTATCATGCATATGCGCATACACAAGTGCCTCTTTCAGTTCATCGACACTTGGATTTTTTGCAAAAGCACGGGCACCAAATCGGCTGGTTCCTACATAAACCGCATCCGCTCCCATTTGAAATGAAGCATATAAGCCATCCAGCGAGCCTGCCGGTGCAAGAATTTCTACGTTACTCATTCGATTCCTTTCTCCCTCTATCTTGTAAAGAAGGACTGCATTTTCAGCAGTCCTTTTTTTATCTTTTTTGTTTCAGTCTGGTCTCTAATTCAACCTGTTTTTTTTCTAATTTTTCAACTGAATCATGAAACTCATCGCGTTCTTTTTCAAGTTCCTTAATGGTATCCTGTAACTCAATAATCTCGTGCTTCATGTCTAACACCATTTTGTCTTTTAACTGAGTCTCGGTGCGGTATTCGCTTGCCTTTTTCTTCTCTTTGTAATAATCGTCGGCAATATTAATTGCAAGCAGGGTATTACGCAAATCCAAATCCAGTCTTGCATATCCCTCCTGTTTATGAAATTCTGCCAATTTACGATTAATGTAAGAGGCAATTTTCTGAATGTATTCCGGGCTTTCAAATCCACAAAGTGTATATTTTCTGCCATCAATTAAAACTTCTACATCATTTTTCTTTTTCATCTATGCACCTCACCTGCTCAATTTCCTAATAATTATACATAAAAAAACATTATTCGTCAAATGACAACCCCAAATGATGATATGTTTTTTCTGTCACAATACGTCCTCTGGGCGTCCTTGCCAAAAATCCATTCTGAATCAAAAACGGTTCATAGACATCTTCAATCGTCCCACTGTCCTCACCAATGCATGCGGCTAACGTATCCAGTCCAACCGGTCCTCCCTGAAATGTCTCAATCATCGCCAGCAAAAGGCTCCGATCGGTGTTATCCAGTCCATATTTATCTACTTCCAGCAAATCCAATGCAAAATTTGCGACCGAAAGTGTAATGTTTCCGTCGTATTTTACTTCGGCAAAATCGCGCACCCTCTTTAACAGGCGGTTAGCTAAACGTGGCGTTCCGCGTGAACGTCTTGCAATTTCTCTGGCTCCCTCCCTATCAATCGCCACATGGAAAACCTGCGCTGAACGAAGAACGATTTCGGTTAATTCATCTACCGTATAAAACTCCAAACGATGGACTACTCCAAAACGGTCACGAAGCGGTGCCGTCAGCATACCGGCGCGCGTCGTTGCACCCACAAGCGTAAATTTCGGCAAATCCAGACGGATACTTCTCGCCGAGGCTCCCTTTCCAATCACAATATCAATGACATAATCTTCCATCGCCGGATAGAGCACTTCCTCCACCTGTCTGTTAAGTCTGTGAATCTCATCCACAAACAGTAAATCACCATCCGAGAGATTATTTAAAATGGATGCCATTTCACCCGGTTTTTCAATTGCAGGTCCCGATGTAATCTTTAAATTTACATCCATCTCATTCGCAATAATTCCTGCCAATGTGGTTTTCCCTAATCCCGGCGGCCCATATAACAGTACATGATCAAGCGATTCGTTTCTCTGCTTCGCCGCCTCAATATAAATCTTTAAATTTTCTTTTGCTTTACTCTGACCAATATAGTCTTTCAAAAACTTTGGACGAAGACTATTTTCAATTTTATAATCTTCTTCCATCAGGTCAGTAGAAATCACTCGCTTTTCCATTGCTTACTCTCATTCCTTTACAGATTTTTTAAGCTCAATTTCAAAATATCTTCCACAGACATTTCTTCCGTAACTTGAAGTTTGCGTACCGCACCGGCAGCCTCTGATGCGGAATAACCAAGGGCAACCAGCGCCTCAATCGCATCTTTCTTCGCATCTGCTCCGGCCGATACATTTTCTGTGGCAAAAGATTCTTCCACGCCGCCAAAGACATCTTCCAAATGACATTTATCCTTTAACTCAAGAATCAGTTTGCTCGCAGTTTTTGGTCCGATTCCCGGTGCTTTCGCAATCGTTTTTGCATCATCCGAAAGAATCGCAAGACGGAGCGCATCGGTGTCCATGGCAGTTAAAATACCAAGTGCCGCCTTCGGACCAATGCCATTTACCGTAATCAGCAGTTTAAACATGTCCATACTGTCTTTCGTCAAAAAACCATAGAGCTGCAACGCATCTTCGCGCACATATGTATAGGTATAAATCTTAACTGTATTTCCTACCTGCGGCAATTCAGAAACAACCGAACCCGGCACTAAAATTTCAAATCCGATATTCTGATTTTCCACAATAATTTTGTCCTCACTCACGGAGTCTAAAATCCCTTTCACAAATGCTATCATAGTTCCTCCCTTATGCCGGATGCATTACACAAGTGCGTCAAACACATGTAAAATCGGCTGAATAATTTTCATCTTTAACGGTCTGTTTTTCCAGTCCTCATAGGTAATCTCAATACTTTGCGCAAATGTATTTATAAAATCGGCTTCCACCGCCTGCCTGAATTCTTCATCATAAATCCAGACACCATTCTCATAATGTAAGTAAAAGCTCCGGTAATCCATATTGATGGTTCCGACAATCGCACAATGCTCATTCATAACTACTTTGGAATGAATGAATCCCGGCTCATATTCGTAAATACGAATTCCATTTTTCAAAAGGATCCCGTAGTTATATTCTGTCATGTATTTAATATGTTTTTTATCCGGAATATGAGGCGTGATAATCCGCACATCCACACCACGGCGCACGGCTTCCAAAAGCGTCTCAATCATCGCTTCTTCTAAAATCAGATACGGTGTCATTACATACATTTTTTCACCGGCATAATGTATCATCTGTTTATACATACTGCCGACAAAAGAGCGGGTATCTAACGCCGGACCGTCACGCAGTACATGGCAGTACATATCCGACTGAATCGATGTTTTTTCTGCCCGGTACCGCTCATAATCAATCTCCTCATTTTTAGAGCAGACTGCCCACAGTTCGAGGAAAGTAACTACCATACTCCAGACAACATCACCTTTTAACCGTACTCCTTCATCTTTCCATATGCCAAAACGCTCTACTAAATTGGCATATTCATCCGCAATATTAAAACCGCCCGTATATGCCATCTCACCATCAATGACAAGAATTTTCTGGTGGTCACGGAAGTTCATAAATAACTTACTGGTATATTTATGAATCGGATTAAACACTTCTACTTCAAAACCTTCTGCCCGCAGTTTCTGTGCAAAATCCGTGCTGGTACGAAGCAGCGCTCCAAAATCGTCATACAGGAATTTAACTTCAACTCCTTCTTCAATTTTACGCTTTAAAATATCATGCATCTTATCCCAAATTGCGCCTTCAGCCACAATAAAAAATTCAATGAAAACATATTTTTTTGCCCGCTCCAAATCAGCAAACAAATCTTCAAACGCATTTTCTCCCATATCATAGTATCTTGCCTCATTATTTTTTGAAATCGGTGCACCATTAGCTTCCATATAACGCGACATACGGGATGAAACCGGATGTTTTTTCCGAAATTCATCGGACACTTCGGGATACCATTCTAAGTGTCTGTCTACACTTTGAATCGTCGATTTTATCCGACGGTTTAATTTGTTTTTTTTGCCTACTTTTCCCCAAAGAGCAAACATAATATTTCCGGATACCGGAAGTAAAATTGTAATGCACAACCATCCATATTTATAGGACATGCTGCGGCTGTCATTCGTAAGTGCCAGAATGGTGAACACACCAAACAACTCCATTACCAAATAAAATAATGAAGCATACTGGCGCAGTAAAAACGGCAGTACAATCAGAATTGCAAACTGAAACATAACCAAAGCCGCAACAATGCAAGCTCTCAAAAAGCCGCTCAAACTGTTTTGAACTCGTCCTTTTAATCCCTGAAGATGTTTTAATGGACGTTTTTCTCTCTGTGCCTCCATATCATTCTCCATCCTTTTCCCTCAAATTTCAAATAAATATAGTATATCACATACGGTGGTAATTCGCAAACATTGCAGGATGTTGTTTGTGTCACTTTTTTGTTTTCCGTAATTCCGTAGAAAAGCTTTGCGTCTCGTGGGCACTCCCGTTTGTTGAGTGCGTAACGGTATGGGCACTGAAACTACCAGTGCCACATACCGACGTACT
>ERZ779880.2626-NODE-2626-length-12352-cov-3.357973_pt1 | contig 12352 bp, 9 predicted proteins | sample MGYA00511555_ERZ779880 | MGnify/ENA primary metagenome ERZ779880 (study PRJEB29588, sample SAMEA2145815) | human gut metagenome | biome: human gut; feature: human-associated habitat; material: faeces | place: Denmark | collected 2008/2010 ...
TGCTGAGAAAGTAGTACACGACGTATGAAATCCCATCAGCATAAATCCTGAACACTGTGGCTATATTTCAGTCTATAGGGTTGGATGACGCTACAAGAATCTAAGGAATCCCACGGTTTTAACCGTGGGAGTATGTCAATGTAAAATCAAACCCTGTGCTGCCCATTCTCTCAGTAAGTCTGTCATCCACAAAATACCATCCCCTGGTTCCTCTATTTCAATCGGTTCTTCTGCTGGCTCAATGCTTACTACAAAACTAAATAATGCATTCTTTATATCTGGCTCATCTGTCTGTGTCAAAAGCCCTTCCGTCTCACCGACAACTGGAGAAAGCTCTTCAATTCCCCATTTCTCTTGAAGTTTGTCTGAAATCTCTGCTTCAATTGTCACTTCAAATGCATATGTGCCTGCTGCGCCATCTTTTCCCGCACAGATTGATGCATTAACTTCAAGACCTTTTGAAACTGCATTTTCAAACTGCACTGCTAATGGTTCTTTCTCATCATCTTCATGCGGACAAAATGTAGTCTGAAGAGTATCAAATATCTGCTTTTTCTTTTTATCCTGATCAAAAGCATTTTCTGGATCAGCTTCTTTCATTCCTTCTATTACTGCATCCACATATGGTGTAAAAAGTGGCTCCCAGTCAATGACAAATGTTTTATCTAACTGCCCCTGCTCAATCTGCATATCGATGCGCTCCAAAAGCTGCCCTATCTGATCATTTTTCAGATTAATCGTGTAAGAGCCTGCATCATGTGCCGCCGCAAGACCTGAAAACACCCCTATAAAATCATCATATTTAAACTCATCCAGACCTATTGAAGAACCTACCAGACCAATCCAGTCTTCTGTAATTGAATCTGCTGCCTGCAGCACATTCTCATTCTCTTCCTCGTCAATGCGGTTCTCCTCTGTCAATTCCGATATCATCTCTTTAACCGATTCTGTATTTAAATATGCCTTAGTACCAAATACACGAAGTACATCCTCTGATACAAAATCAAAAAAAGTTCCATCACCATTTGGTGCACTTAAATACAGCATGTCCACAGATGCACTGTCTGGCGTCATACGGATCGTCATTCCGGCCGATACTTCCATATCACCAAGTGTCATTGAGACTGAAAACATTTCAGTTCCCTCTTTTATCCGCCGTGCTTCTGTGACCATATCTGCAATCTTTCTTATTCCACCCGTTTCCTCTTCTGCAAAAGTATTCTGTGCCGCGCTGACAAAAATCACTGTCCCTGCCGCAAACAGCATCATTCTTTTTCTCATGAAACGTTCCCTCCATACACTATATGTTGCCACTTCCATTTCCAACATTACTCTCCTGCATTACACAGCTTTATCATACCCATACTACCATACTACGCCCTTTTTTGCAAAGATATTACGCTTACAAATATCTTACATTTTACAACAAGCGTTACTGTTGACTGGTTTCTTTTGATATGGTATACTATACACAACTAGATGGACATATTTTTGTATGTTCCGTCAAAAAATTTAAGGAGGTTTTTTTACCATGGATATGTCTTCTTTTTCTCTGGAAGGTAAGATTGCGCTGATTACTGGCGCTTCCTATGGTATCGGTATGGCTATCGCTAAGGGTATGGCTGCTGCCGGTGCTACAATCGTATTTAACGATATTAAGCAGGAGTTAGTTGATAAGGGTCTTGCTGCATACGAAGAAGCTGGAATCAAGGCTCATGGCTATGTTTGTGACGTTACTAATGAGGACGCTGTAAACGAGCTCGTTGCAAAGATCGAGGCTGAGGTTGGTGTAATCGACATTCTCGTAAATAATGCCGGAATCATTAAGAGAATCCCGATGTGCGAGATGACCGCTGCTCAGTTCAGACAGGTTATCGATGTTGACTTAAATGCTCCGTTTATCGTAGCAAAGGCTGTTATTCCGAGCATGATCAAGAAGGGTCATGGAAAGATCATCAACATCTGCTCCATGATGTCTGAGCTTGGACGTGAGACCGTATCTGCTTATGCAGCAGCTAAGGGTGGCTTAAAGATGCTGACCAGAAACATCTGCTCTGAGTACGGTGAGTACAACATTCAGTGTAACGGTATTGGACCTGGCTACATTGCTACTCCACAGACCGCTCCGCTTCGTGAGATTCAGCCAGACGGTTCCCGTCATCCATTTGACCAGTTCATCATTGCCAAGACTCCGGCAGCTCGCTGGGGAGAGGCTGAGGACCTGGCAGGCCCGGCAGTATTCCTTGCTTCTGATGCTTCCAACTTCGTAAACGGACATGTTCTGTACGTAGATGGTGGTATCTTAGCTTACATTGGAAAGCAGCCACAGTAATTTATCTGATAAATCGTACTTAAATAGTACATAAAAAGAAAGCTTCGCGTTGTTTGACACATATGCGGAGCTTTCTTTAAGCATAAAAAGCTTTGCTAAATATAATATAGAAAGGTGTGGATAAATCGTTATGCGCATTGCACTGGTAGATGATTCTGAAATTGAACGTGGGATACTTCTGTCTTTGATTACTGACTATGGATGCGAAAAGCAGATTTTATTTGAATCTGATTGTTTTGACAGCGGAGATGCTTTTTTGTCTTCCTTTTCGTCTGATAAATACGATATTGTTTTTATGGACATTTTTATGAATGGTATGAGCGGTGTTGAGACGGCAAGCAAAATGCGTCAGATTGACAACCATGTTATTTTAATTTTTCTGACTGCCTCTGCTGATTACATGCCAGATGCCTTTCGTGTCCATGCATTCCACTATATTCTAAAACCATATCAGAAAGATGCGATTTTTGCATGTCTGAATGATGCCTCTTTGCACCTTCCAGCTTCTGAAACCTTCATTTCATTCTCAGTAAATGCAATTGAGGTTCGCATTTTTGCTTCACAAATTGTATGCATCGTGGCTGACTCTCACTATACATGGATCACTGACCGAAACGGTCAGAAATACCATCCTTGTGCTGCCTTTGGTACATTCTCAAAACAGCTTTTATCTGACCGTCATTTTCTTCTTGTCAGCAGAGGTGTCCTGTGCAACATGGATGATATTAAATGCTTTTCTTCTGGCAGCTGTCTTCTTTCAAACGGACAGACTCTTCCAGTTACACTGCGCAATGCCAAGCGTCTTGAACAAACCTGGCGTGACTACTGTTTTTCAAAGACACGAGATCAAACTTTGGAAATTTGATTTTTGCTTTTCATTCATAAATTTTGCTTTTCGTTCATACTATATTGACTTTTTCGCATAAAAGCGTTAAATTTTTTGTACTACATCAACATTGCTTCACACACATTAGTTGGTTAGTTTCTTATTTTACACACTTTCTTTGTACAAAAAAAGACCGGCTCCCACACACCGGTCCTTTTTTGTTGTCTTTTATTTTGATCCAACTTTCTTAAAGATTACAACAACAGTTTTTAAGATAATTTGAATATCAAGCTGAATGCTCCAGTTATCAATATATTCACAATCCAAACGAACTACTTCCTCAAAATCTTCAATGTTGCTTCGTCCGCTGACCTGCCATAATCCTGTCAGACCAGGCTTCATGCTAAGACGTCTCTTATGACGCGCCTCATATTGTTTAAACTCATCTACTGTCGGTGGTCTTGTACCAACAAGACTCATATCACCCTTTAGTACATTCCAAAACTGAGGAAGCTCATCAATACTAGTTGAACGAATAAATTTGCCGACCTTTGTGATTCTCGGATCATCCGTCATCTTAAACATAAAGCCCTTCATTTCATTCTTTTCCATAAGCTCGGCCTTGCGCGCCTCTGCATCCTGATACATAGAGCGCACCTTATAGATATAGAAATAACGGCCATTTTTTCCCACACGCTTTTGCTTAAATATGAGTGGTCCAGGAGACTCTAGCTTTACAGCTGGTGCGATAAAAAGCATCACAACTGCTGTAATCATCAGTCCTACTATCGCTCCTACAATGTCTATTATACGCTTCATTACAAGCTTGTTAAAATCAAAAAATCTTGGTGCCACGCTGAGCGCATAGTGATTTCCAATCTGAGTAACTTCTCTTTGATAACCTGCGCCAAGATGATCAAGAAGGTCAATATTTACATGAACAATTACACCCATCTGAGCAAACTGCTCAGCATACTCAATGATTTCGTTTTTTCTTTGATCATCAAGCACTAAAAATACTTCATCAACAATTTCCCTGCTTGCTACCTCAATCACATTGTCGCCATTTGCCACAACACGATAGCCTTCGATATCTTCTCCAACATAATCACCATCTGTAATCGCAAGCGTAATCAGATAATTCTCGTAAGTATTATATCGTCTTAAGTCCTCTGCAAGCGTTTTTACACGATCAGATGTCGTCAATACAAGGAGATGATCTGCTTTTTTATTTTTAAAAATAGTACGAAGCATTCTCTTACAGATTAAATGTGTCACAGCCATCAGCACTATATTGATCAGTACTGTTAATGCCCATACACTTCTGCTGATCAGCTCTGTATTTTTAGTAACATAAAATACAGCAATAAGCACAGCTCCCATAATAATATTTAACTTGATCGTATATGTAATTTCTTCATATTTGTTTCGCTTCATGAAATAACGATTCATGTTGAACGACAGAAATACCAAAAAATAGCTGATCAAAATCATCCAAAGAGATGATAATACGGAAGAAAAATCAAATATAAACTTCCGAAAAACGGATGCAAGAAAACAAGCTGCAATATAGCTTATCACGAGACAAACCGCATCAATCCAAATCAGCAGATAATCCTGCATGTTTTTCCTTTGTTGACTCATGTTCAGAAATTCCTTTCCCTTTTTTTCTTTTGTTTATTGTATCATAATTCTTTTCTTTAAACAACTTGATTTTTCAATTCACGCGTCCTGCTAGATGTCTCAGTAAACTGAGACGATAAATTTCATGCTTACATAGAAATTTGACAGATCAACATGATAACATGCCCGAAGGTGAATGGTAATGTTTTTTTCTTTTCCTGTTTACTTTTACTTTAAAAAAAGGTATAGTATCAGCGAAGTAAACGAATATGGAAAGGCATGGTATTTATCGTGAATCTTACAAAACCTGTTATTTTAGCATCTGGCTCCCCACGCCGAAAAGAATTGTTAACTCTTGCCGGCTTCAATTTTACTGTCTGCCCGGCAAAGGGCGAGGAAGTCACCACAAAAACGCTTCCATGTGATATTGTATGTGAACTGGCTCATCAAAAGGCATTTGAAATTGCAAAGGCACAAAAAGCTCCTTGCTATGTAATTGGCGCTGATACTATCGTTGCATTTGAAAATCGCATATTGGGAAAACCAAAGGACAGCGCAGATGCCGTGCGAATGGTTTCCATGCTTCAGGGCAGCACACATCAGGTCTATACCGGTGTGACACTAATTGAAGTCTGCTCTGATGGCAGTCTTCGCGAAAAAAGCTTCTACGAGGAGACAAATGTACATGTCTGCCAAATGACAAAGGATGAAATTGCCTCTTACGTTGCAACAGGAGAACCACTTGATAAGGCTGGAGCCTATGGAATTCAGGGTACTTTTTCAATCTATGTCTCAGGCATTGAAGGCGACTATTTTAACGTTGTTGGCCTTCCTGTTTCTCGTCTTTATCATGAATTTGCTGCTTTTCAAAATGCAGCTCACAAATAAGTGTTCAGCTCTCTTAGGCAAATTAAGGCGGTACCCTTACGGATACCGCCTTGTTTATTTTGGGCTAATCATTTTTATTTACTTTTTGCTACGCTTTGTAAGAATGATCATTGCCACTACTGCTGCCGCAAGAATAATTCCAATCACAACCAGAATAATTCCGATTATTCCGCTGGCATCCTCAATACCAAGAATCTGGTTGATTTGACCAGACTGTGTGGTTGGCATTGGAAGTGTTGTGCTGGCTTCTGATGCAGCTGATGACGGTGCCGTGCTTGGTGCTGTGCTCGGCGCTGTACTCGGTGCTGTACTCGGTGCTGTGCTTGGTGCTGTACTTGGCGCTGTGCTTGGTGCCGTACTTGGCGCTGTACTTGGCGCTGTAGTCGTGGTTGTCTGTGCCTGCGTTGTTACTTCTGGTGTCGTAGTCGTTGGTGTCTGCGTTGTTGCCTCTGGCGTTGTAGTCTCCTGTGTCTGCGTAGTTGCCTCTGGTGTCGTTACCATCGGAATCTCTTCTGTCTTTGTTGCACCACATACTGTACAAGTATAAAGCTTTTCTCCAACTGCAGTTGTTGTTGCTTCTTTCTGTACAACACCATCATTCCATGTATGATTCTCATTCACAGTAAATCTTACACTTGCCAAATTGCCGGCGGCATCGGCTGCTGTAAATACATACGTGCCTGCCTTTGTAATTTCATGGGTAAAGGTATCATTTGTATTTAAGCTGCTTTCTGATGCAATCTCCTGATTATTTAACTTAACAGAATATAGATTTTCATCTTTTACCGTAAGTGTAATCTTTTGATCTAAGCAATATGTCTTATTAGATTCAGCTCCGCTAATCACTGGTGGTGTCTTGTCAAGCTTAATGCTTATCTGCTTTTCCTGACTAATTGCTCCACTTGAAATATTCATAAGATAATATTTCATCGTGTAGCTTCCCTCTTCGGTGATTATGATTTGTTTGTTTGTTCCAAATGTTCCTCTGTCATTCGTAAATGCAATATAGAATCCATCTGGTGCTTTCAGCGTAGCATTTGCACGATACCAGCCATTACTTCCAAGACCCTGCGTTAAGAATTGTGCATCTACATTTACAGTGTACTGCGGATCATATTGTCCACATACAGTACAGATACCATTTGCATAGCTGTGACCGTTGTGCACCGTAATGGTAATGCTTGCTTCATTTCCTGCTGCATCAACTGCCTTAATAGTCTGTTCTGTCTCTGCTGGAGAAACTGTAAGCGTTCCTTCTGCAGTCAGCGATACTGGAGTTCCATTTACTGTAACCTGTACAAGATTTGCATCACTAATTGTAAGTGTCGTAGCCTCACAATATGTCTTTTTGCCTTCTACGCCGCTAATTACAGGCGCTGTCTGATCGAAATTCGCTGTTAATGTCTTCTCTGTACTGATAACCTTGCCGTCTGTGCTTAGCAGATAGTAGGTAATCTTGTTTTCGCCTTCATTCAATGTAAGGTCAAGACTAGTTGCTGTGCCAAATGATGACTCATCACTTGTCTGGCTAATATAGTAGCCTGTAGGTGCTGTCAGTTTAATGGTATTTTTGCGGTACCAGTTTCCTGCTGCATCTGGTGTTGTCGGCACTGCATCTGGTACATCATTTGACTGTACTGCCGGTGCCTTATAATTAGGATCAGATGCTCCACAGTGAACGCAAACACCATCTTCAAATGCATGAGTTCCATTTACCGTGATATGAACTGATGTCTCATTTCCTGCCTTATCGCGTAATACGATTTCCTGAACACCTGCTGCCGGTGATGCAGTAAAGCTTCCATCTGAATTTTGACTTACTGACTCTGGAATGTTGCTTGATTCAAGATCAAGGTTTTCTTCCACAACACTAAAGGTTACTGCTTCACAATAAACCTTTCCCTCTTCAAGACCATTGATCTGCGGTGCTTTTGTATCAAGATACAATTTACGTGTACGCAGCTCACTTATTGTTTTATTATCTTCTTTAATCAGATAATACTCAATCTCATTTTCACCTTCCTCTAATTCAATATCAAGAGTTGGCATTCTTCCTGATCTGTCATACAGATTTTCAATAATGTTATAGCCTTCCGGTGCAGTGAGAGTAATATTTTTTGTGCGATACCAGCCATCTGTACCCTGTCCGTCTGCCGCAGTACCATCCTCATTTAATGCTTTGAGCGTGATATCAGGAATATTTGTATCTTCTGTAGGTTCTGGCACATAATCAGGATCACTGGCATCACAGATAACACATTTTCCCTTTGAAAATGTATGACCATTATTCACGATTACATTTACAGTAGTCATGTTTCCTGCCTCATCTACTGCTGAAACACTTAACTGATTTTCTCCTGGCTCTAACGTAAAACTTCCATTTTCATCAAGTGAAACTGGCTGTCCGTTTACTGTAACTGTAACAGCATTTTCATCTGTCACCGTTACTGTCTGTGCCTCACAATATGTTTTTTCATCTTCAATTCCTGCGATAACAGGCGGTTCTGTATCAGCTGGCTTTGTCGGATTTACAGTCACATTTACTGATGCATTAATCGTATTATAGATGGACGTGTCTTCTGGTGTATAAACTGCTGTATAAATACCACTTTCCGGGATAATGCTTGCTTCAAGCCAGCTCCATCCTTCAGGCAATTCAACAGCTGAAAGTGACTGTCCCTCATCAATACTGATACTGTCCGGACACTGCGTCTGCGGTGTCGGATCTAATTTATTGATCTTAATTGTAATGACAATATTTTCTACTATATTGTAGTTTTCAGTGTCATTTGGAACATAACGAACTGCTGCTGGTGCTTCCTCTTGTGCTGGAAGTGTCGTTGCCGGATCAGTCTGCCACTCAAAATGACCATTAGAATCACTCGGAAGCTCAATCTCTGACAATGGTCTTGTCACATATCCTTCCAGTCCAACTGGAGGTGTATAAACTGGATCCATCTTCTGAACTGGTTCTGGGGTTGGCTCTGGTGTCGGCTCCGGTGTAGGTTCAGGCGTTGGCTCTGGCGTTGGTTCTGGTGTCGGCTCCGGAGTTGGTTCTGGCGTTGGTTCGACTGACTTTTCAATTAACGTTACATCATTTTCAATTGCCATACCTGATACAACATCAGTCAGTGTGCCATCTGATCCTGCCATCTGCCACTGACATCCATCTGTAAAAATGCTGTCTGGCACAATACCATTTGTATAGACAACAGAATCCTCTCTTGCTTCATCTGCATAATCAAGTGTCCACTTATAGACACGTGAGTAACTCTCGTCTGTCTTTTTAATCAATACAGGCATCTGATCCGTTCCCATAAGCTGTGAAAACTTTGGATCTGTAAAACCTGAATTTAATGACCATGCTGCCGCTCCATCTGCAAACTGTGATGTGTCAAATACTGTTACACCTGCAGGCGCTTCTGTCACAAAAAGACTGTTTTCTACACTTTCCTTACGCTCTGTAAATGCAGCTGATACGCTTCCATTTCCTGTTGTGCTTGAATATCCTGGTGCATAATTTAACAGAATCGGCGTAACTGCATCTTCTCCCAACATATTTGTAATGCTGAAATTACTTGAGTAAACAGATTCAATCCTGTTTTCATTATCAGCAGCAAACTCACTTACAAACGCGTCACTTTTTGAAGAAGTCACTGATGCGCCTGATGTGACGCAGGCACTAATGCTTCCTTCATTTCGTCCTGTTAACACACCTGCATCTGCATTTGACGTTATAGATGTGTTTTCCAGTTTAAGCTCTGTAACATGGCCTGCACTTCCAATATAGCCAAATACACCTGCAAGCGCATTTTGCGCAATATTTTCAATAGGCTGTGTTCCAAGCACTGCTGCCTGTTCTTCTGATACCTTGCTGACTAAGTCCACACCGTTTATCTGGTTCAGAATGATATTACTGATACTGTAACCATTTCCATCAAATACACCGTCATAGCTTTTTCCTGTCTGTGTCTCGACATTATAATATCCAAGCGGTGTCCATGAATACGCTGCTAACGCGCTCATGTCAATGTTGTCGGCTAAGCTTACATTCTGTGTCTCTAAATCTCCTGCATAAAAATGCTGAACAAACCATGCCAGTTCTCCTGCATTCTCAATCTCATATGCACGGATATCGCTGTAGCCAAGCTGTGCCATATCCTGATTTTCGATCACCTGCGGCTGCTCAAATTCTGTATATCCATTTATCTGAGTAACTCCATTTATATATTGGCTTTGTTCCTCTGCCGATACTGGAATATTAATCATGAGCATAGCGGCTGATGTTAACACTGCACTCCATTTTGCTTTTTGTCGTTTCATCTTCATCATATCGGACCTCCTGTCCGGTCAGGGTCATTCTCCCTCACCTTTTCTTTACTTTCAGTATAACAGCCGTTCTCTGCAATGTCACCTTAATAAAACACGTTATTTTTTACAAATTCCTTACGAAAACTAATAGCGCTCTTTTAAAAACTCTGATACATTCGTATGTCCGTAGTGCACAAGCTTGGCATCAAACTCTGCCATCTTTTTCTGAATCATATCCTTATCTTTTTGTTTTAGCAGACCGCCTTTCTCATACCGCTCAACCACTTCTTTTGCATCCTTATATGACTGCAGCGTAAGATCCTTATAATTATTTTTCAAATACATTTGAACTGTATTTAATTTTTCTTCGATTTCCTTTAATGCCTTTTTTCGTTCAAACATTGATATTCTCCCTTCTCATCTGCACAAATTTATATTGGCATACCATTAAATTTATGTTATACTAAATCTAGTATAACACTTTTTCAGAAAAGACAGGAGGTTTTTTTATGCCAACACCACATAATAATGCACAAAAAGGTCAGATTGCAAAAACTGTTTTAATGCCTGGCGATCCGCTGCGCGCAAAATTTATCGCTGATACCTTTTTACAGGATGCCGTTCTTGTAAATGAAGTACGTGGTATGCTTGCTTATACCGGAACTTATAATGGAAAACCAGTTACCGTTATGGGCAGCGGAATGGGTATGCCAAGTATCGGTATCTACTCCTACGAGTTATTTAAGGAATATGATGTAGACCGTATCATTCGTATCGGAAGCGCTGGAAGCTACAGCTCTGACGCAAAGATTTATGATGTCGTTCTTGCTACTTCCGCAGTCAGTGAGTCCACCTATGCAAAGGTTCAGTCTGGCTATGATAAGGATGAGAGCTATCCGTCCAAAGCACTCAATGATTCCCTTCGCGCTGCTGCAAAGCGTCTTGGAATTAATATGATTGAGGGTGCAATTCACTCTAGTGACGTCTTCTACCGCCAGCCGTCTGATGAAAAGCCAACCTATTGGGAAAAGCTTCGCGATGAGCGCGGCTGTCTGGCTGTTGAAATGGAAAGCTTTGCACTGTTTGCAAATGCTTCGGTACTAGGCAAAGAAGCAGCCTGCCTTTTAACAATCTCTGACAGCTTTATAAGCCCAGAGATCACTACTGCCGAAGAACGTCAGACTTGCTTCACTAACATGATGAAGATTGCTCTTGAAAATTTATAAAACGTTATTAAAAAGGTGCGCCGATTACTTTCCTCGGCGCACCTTTTTTATACATTTAAATATCATACTCCTCGTAGCAATTACCCAATACTTCACAGTCACAATAACCGCCATCTTCTTTTATTTCTCGTCTTACTTGATCGCGTCTTTCTTCATCATCAATGTTATCAATTATCCACTGTTCTGTATTTTTTAACGAATGATCACACTCTTCCTCTTCTAAAGCTTCCTCTAGATATTCAAAAAGCTCCTCCACCTCTTCCTTCTCTAAGCAGTAGCTTTTTTTCTCTTTTTGTCTCCATGCACGAAGTGCTTCCTTTTTTTGATTTTTTGTCATTTCTCCCATGATTTTTTCCTCCATAGTGATTAATTTGTTCTTATCATATCACATATGTTCTGAAAAGCAATATTTATATCATTTACCCAAACCCAATACAAGTTTCCTTTCTCACCTTACTGTGGCATTGTCGTTCACAGTAGCCACCAGAATCATACATTTCCTCAAGAAAACGATACTAGTAAAGATTCTTTTTTTGAATCGTTTTCTTTGCCGCTACCCGAATTGATTTTGCACCTTTTATATCTTTCACTTCTGTCAGCATATTTAATATTTCTAACGGTGCAAAAGAATTCGCAGCAATCGCTTTTAACACAATTGGATTCGCTTTTTCCTCACAATATATCTTTGCTATTTGGCACTCATCCTTTAAATTCTTCACCGTCTCAGCTGACGCATAGCTTTTTGCACATTCTCGAATATCACTATTATCAGATTCCACGCAAGCCTTTATCAATATCTGTCTTCTATGGCTGCATTTAGGAAACGCCAAAAGATTCAACACAATATCAGGATATGTATTCGCACATTGTTTTAAGAAATCAAGAAATTTTGCTTCTGAACATTTCTCATCAGTATAATATTTATGTGCCAACCTATACGCAGCCATCGAGTCGTATTTCATGAATCTTATCAGCCATTTTTCTGGAAAATCCAGATGAGCCAGTCCTGTAATGCCAATCTCATTAGAAATTAGAAATTCCAATACTTCATCTGAAAATTCTTCGACTAGTACACTTAATAATTTTTCTTCCATAGCAAAACAGTCTTCTGCATACGGATTTATTTCATATTTCTTCAAAAACTCC
>ERZ779880.2632-NODE-2632-length-12334-cov-2.516166_pt1 | contig 12334 bp, 16 predicted proteins | sample MGYA00511555_ERZ779880 | MGnify/ENA primary metagenome ERZ779880 (study PRJEB29588, sample SAMEA2145815) | human gut metagenome | biome: human gut; feature: human-associated habitat; material: faeces | place: Denmark | collected 2008/2010 ...
ACATTATTCGGCAATCCATGGATAATTCGCCTTATTATATGTATTATAGTTTACAATATCTTCTGGGTAAGTGACCTTGCGATCAGCATTTGTTACAAAGCCGTTAAGGTCAAAATCAATATCTGCTTCTCCGGCATAGCGATTTGCATCCCAATTTACTCCAATAAAGATATTCTTAATGGAACTTCCATCTTCTTTAACCATACTAACCTTCTGGTTCTTGCTCATGTTAATTACTGCCATATCATTCTTCTCCTCTTTATCTCTTGTTTAACCAATCCTTATACTGTCTAAGAATCTCAGTATATAGCTGCTCATCTGTCATCTTATTCATGTCACTTACTGTGATAAATCCTGTGTTATCTGTTTTTCTGCCATCAAGCTTGTCTAACTTTTCCAGATAGTTAAAGCTCGAATTTCCAATTCCGATAAACTGCACAAACATGTTATAATTTGACAATTCTCGAATAATCCTGTCCGTTCTGGTCGCATCAGAATTTTCGCCGTCTGTTATAAAGATTACAAATGCTGGAATTGTGCTTGGCTCAATATCCTTGTAATATGTAATAATGTTATTGAGAACTGGAGAATATTCAGTTCCGCCCATCTCCATTCGAGCCTTGGCAATTACCTTTTTGACATAATCTTCATAATTATTCAGTGTTACCGCCTTTAATCTTTCATACCCGTCTGAAAAAATCCAGGATTCTAATTCTCCATTGTCATCAAACTTTAGGGCGATTGGGAGCAATCTCGTAATTGTTTCCTGAACCGCTCCATTCCTAAATAGATGACTCATGCTGCCAGAATAATCCAGCGCCATAGCAACTCGTGCCGTATGCTTTGACATGTCTATCTTGCTATCCTTCGACATATTGATCAGCACCTTACCCAGATTCTCATTGTGCTTTGACATATCAATCGGAACAGAAGCAACAACCTGTTCCTTACATGTATCGTCCTGAGTGGATGTACAATTAGTACACCCACTGGACTTCTTTCCAAATAACTTATCCAATAGTCCCATTATCTTCTTCTCCTCTTTACAATTATTTTTCTTACCCAATCCACTGGAACCACCATGAATGCTAATCCAATGACTGTCATCCAATGGCTAAATCCAAGTGGAACTGTCTTAATAAGATTTCCTGCGATTGTACATAGCAGAATTGTTCCGGCAAAAATTCCTGCGGCAATGTACGCAAACAACTTATTTTTACCGATACCAGAAAGTAGATTTAGCTTATCTGTTCTGATACAAAAGCCGTTAAATACTGCCATAAAACAAAGCAATGCAAATCTTACAGTTAATCCTTCTCTTTCTTCTGGGAAAATTACCGCAGAAGCGGCGAAAAGCGCTACAAAAATTCCAGTGCTTAAAGCAATTCTGCCCTTTGCTCCATTGATAAATAAGCCAGATCCCTTCTTTATAGGTTTCTCTGTCATATATTCATCCTTTGGAGGCTCACCACCAAATGACAACGAATTTAAGGAATCCATGATGATATTTACAATCAAGATTTGAACTGACGCTAATAGTACCGTTCCAGAAATAACTGGATATATGATGCTCAAAATCAGCAAAGCAAAGTTGATTGGCAGCTGGAACTCTAAGAACATCATAATGTTGTGCATAAATGTTCTTCCCAGTTTCACAGCCTTCACAACCGAAGCAAAATTGTCATCAGTAAGCACAATATCAGAAGCTTCCTTTGCAACATCTGAACCAGACTGCATTCCAAATCCTACATCAGCCTTCTTTAGAGCTGGAGAATCATTTACTCCATCGCCTGTCATTGCAACTGATCTTCCTAACTCCTGTGCCAAAGTCACTAATCTAAGTTTTGTGTTAGGTGAACATCTGGAAATAACTCGTAATGATGGGATGATCTCTTTTACTTCATCATCAGACATTTTTTCGAATTGATCGTTTGTTAACGCCACATCTCCCTGTTCGTAAATTCCACACTCCTCAGCTACAGCAATCGCAGTTTCAAGGCAATCACCTGTAATCTCAATAACTTGGATTCCTGCACTATGAGCTGTTTTTACAGCATCTGGGACTTCTGTTCTTACTGGATCAGCCACACCGATAACAGCCAGCAATGACATATCATTTGGTAGCTCATTTTCAACCATTTCTCCGATATGTACAGCCAGTGCAATGCAGCGCATTGATTTTTCTGTCATTTCCTTAATCTTCGCCTTTAAAGATTCTTTCTGCTGCAATGTCCATTCCGCCGCTTTTGAGCCAATGAATCCATAACAGTTATCAATAATCTTTTCAGGAGCACCTTTATAATATGTAAGCTTTATATCTTCAGTTGTATTGATTGTTACAGCAGAATACTTATTTTCGCTATTAAATGGCAGTTTACTAATTACTTCGCTATTTTTAATAATTTTTCGATACTGCTCCACGCGAACTAACGATAAAATTGCTCTGTCAATTGAATTTCCACCTGTAATACTTTTGCTTGCGTCATAAGTGGAACTATTATTTAAACAAATGTTGCAGGTAATATTACTACGTAAAACATCTAAACTATCTTCATTAACTTTTTCTCCAAGTCCGTTAATAACCACCTTCGGACTCATCACTCCAGTTGTTAAGGTTCCTGTCTTATCTGTGCAAATCAAATCAACATATGCCAATTCTGGAATCTTTCCCGGATTCTTTGCTAAAATATTTGCTTTCTCCATTGTGGAGACATTCTGCTTTGTTACAAGCTTTACAATCAGAGGTAATCCCTCTGGTACGGCAGCAACAATAATTGTCAACGCTACAGAAAGGTTTTCTGCAAACTTTTGAATCGTTTCCAATATTCCTTCTGCAAAATACTCATGAAAACCAGCTTTAAAGATTCCCGATGCTGTCAGTACAATAAACGTTACCACTGCTGCGATAGTTCCCCATTTTGAAATAAAACCGCTTAGCCTATCCAAAGCAATGTCTAATGCCGTCTTTGGGGCTTCAAGTGTCTGCATTTTTACAAGGGTATCAACGTTTACTGTATTTGTTCCAACATCTGTGACAATCATTTTACCCTCGCCAGAAACCACTGTTGTTCCAGCAAAGAGGCAATTCTGGTTTATATAGGCATCTGTAGATGTTACTTTCTTGTGTACATAACCTGCCACTGGTGTCTTGTGGCATTCCTTTGACTCTCCATTGATTGCTGCATTGTTTACAGAGATTTTACCCTCAACTAAATATCCATCAGCAAAAATCTCCTGCCCCATCTGGATACATACAACATCTCCAACAACTAAATCATTCGTATTGATACTCTTAACGACCCCATTTCTGATCACATTGCAATGTCTAATTGAAGTTCTCATTCGCAATTCTTCCGCCGCTGCTTGAACTCCAAGCCCCGTCTTAACTGCAATTCCAGTTACTATTGCAAGAACCATCAAAATCATCAGTGGTTCCGACAATTCCATAACTCCGAGAAATCCAAGAACTAGCTGTAATACAGCAATTGTAATCAGAATCATTGTGATTTTCTCGCTTAAAGCATCCTTTGCAAAGTCATACCACTTCTTCATTGGTGGATCTGGAAGCTTATTGCTGCCATACAGCTTCCGATTTTTTAAGACTTGTTCTTCTGTTAATCCTGTCATTTATTTTCTCCTAATCTTTATTGGACTTTCACCTCAGATATTACTTCTCTGTTTTTATCTCGCCTTATCACATTCATTGAAATAGAGAAGCATTTCGTACTTTTCATCGCCAAAAATCTTACGCCACTTCTCCTGCGACTTCTTTGTATCCCATTGAAAGGGAAGCATATGGTAATTTGCTAAGAAAGCTGCTGGCAAAACATCAACCTCTAAAAGCCTTTTATCATTTAAAATATTATAAGCTCCCACATTGTCATGCCCTATATAATGAGCTATCCCATCTTCCCCAATTTTTTGGGTATACAATTTTCCAGCATCATGAAAAAGGCTCAAGTTTTCCCATTTTGGATATTTTCTTCCAAATACCCCTGCAACACGGATCGAATGTTGCAATAGATCTAAATTGTGATATGGTGTTTTTTGATCAAACCCAGCCATCTGTTCACATGGAATGCTTCCTACTCTAGGAAGAATTGAGATTGAATCCCACCCTTCCTCTAAAAACGGAACTTGAAACCCATACAATTGTCTACGGATCACTTCTTCCGGAACATGTCTTTCTCTGTTCCGATTATTTTCTAAACATTTTTCAAATGGGATATTGCAGATTACACATTCTTTATAGATATCAAGGTCTTTTACTGCTTCAAGAATTGCTCTTCTGCTGCGAATTGAAAGATTCGTTTTATCAGCAATTACGTCCGATCCTCTTTCTAAAGCTGCTCTAATTCTCTTGTTGTATTCTGTGAATAATTTATTCTTATCTTCTTGATGTGTTTCATCGCCAAACATTTCTTTTCTAAGCTCGTCACTTGAAATAATTTCAGCATCTCTCTTATCTGCGATCTTCTTTGCAAGGGTAGACTTGCCAGAACCAACAAGCCCACACATCACAATTAGCCATGGCTTTTTAGTTTTCTCCATCCATTGTCTCCTTGATTATTTCCTCAGCCTCTTCAATATCTGGAGCATCTGAATTGTCTTTCGCAATTCCTTCAATCACCTTGAACTCAAACACCTTATCTTTGTATGCTGTAAATGATTCCCTGTTATCAATACGAACTACAACGCCCTCAGCTACATGAGTCTTTCCAATTTCATCAGCTGGCATTCCTTCATTATACTTTTTAATACGTTGAATCAGATCTTCATTTGTCGTAAAAATGAATTTCTCCAGATCTGGGACATGTTTTACTCCCATTCTGTCGCACCAAATCTCAACAGTTTCCCACGGAACTTCTACAACTGTTCCATCTGCTGTGGTTGCCGTCATTCGGTAAACATACATGTCAGACTCACCCGGAGCACATCCATAAGAGAATATTGTCTGTTTTCCAAACTTCTTCGTGAACTCCTTTTCCTTCACTCCATCGTTTGATACAGATGCCATAATCGGGGTGTTTTCATCAATGTAACCAACAATCTCGTAAAAGATCTCGCAGCCTTCTGGAAGTCTATCTTTAAAAATGTTGTGCCACTTTTTGCGAAAATCATTTGTCCCATAATATCCAATTTTAGCATCAAGGTTAGATAGTTCGACTCTTCTGGAACCAGTAATTACCGTAGTTTCCTTAGTAATCTTTGGCTTCATATGGAGCAACTTTCTAATTCTTCCTGTGTCCTTTATGATCTTTGTTGTCTTCATCGTTCTGCCGCTAGTTCCATGCAACTTACGAGTTATGTAAATGGTATCACCGGGTCTAAATGCGCTCAGATTGTACATCAGTTGAGCTGTATCTTTATGCTCCTCGAAGTAAAGATAACTTTCAGAATGGGAGCTTTTCTTCTTTTTTCCCTTTCTCTTCCCATCGCTTGTCGCAGTCTTCGGAAGACACTTTTTCTGAGGAATATACTTCTTGCAAAGTTCAACTCCATTCAGCACAGATATCTGATCGCCATCCTTTAAACTAGCGACATTAGTATATTTTGATAAACATTCAACAGGTAATACTAAACCCTCAGATCTTTCACCTCTTAAATTGATAGCCGTAATATTTCTCTTATTTGAATCCATATAGCCACCAATATTATTACCATTTTCGTCCTTTTTTCGCAGCAAGTTATTTTCTTCAGCAAACTCCGTAGAAAGCTGTCCATCAGCTGGGAAGAATACTACTTTTTGCCCATCCTTATAGCTTAAATCAACAATTACTGTTTGGCCAAAAACTTCTACACATTGGAGTCTATCCGCGTTGCTGTGTTTTCTTACCCCTTTTAAGGTTGTTATATAACCACAATACATCCTTTTTCCTCATTCATGTTTTCTTTTCCTTATTTTTTCAAACATATCGTCGCAAGAATCCATCAATGGATATCTCTCATCAAATGGGGCGGTTGAACTCTTTGCGAACTGGCGATTTACCATATCAATATAGTATGTAAACTCTGAGTCATCGCCCATGAAAAACTCATTCCATTCTTCCTCAGATAAATGGCTCTTGATATCAAGCTGTTCAATTGCCAGATTATCAAAGCTCACAACTGCATATTTTGAAATGTATTCCCACAGATGTTCCTTCATCCATGCTTTATTCTTCTCTACTTGTTCGAGATGTTCCCGCAAAAATGAATTTCCGCGTCTCAGTTCTTTATATCCCAGGATCAATAGCTTCAGGTTGTGACCTGCCATTTTCTCAATTTCTTCTGGCAGAACCACTCCATTAATTACATGAATCACAGCATTTGGAAACTGCGAGACTGTTTCAATAAATTCATCTGTTAGAACCATCAGGGATACTCCAAGCCCATAAATTAGTTGTTCATTAATCAACTGCTGAATGAGTTTCTTCCCATTATAAAGCTGATACTGATTGACTGTGATATTTGTGATAATGTGTCTTTCCTTCAGTTTTCGCAGAAATGGAATCAAATCTGGATGACTTGTTACATCTCCGCCGCCAAGAGCCACTTCCTGATAAGGATGCAATGTATCAATGAATTTCTCATTTAGGATATCTCCATGTTCTCCTTCTGGAGTGCTGCCTTCATGACAGTACGGACAGCCCAGAGAGCAATGGTTTGTTAGTTTTATATCCATTGACTCTGCAAAATCAGGAATAAACTCATCATCTTCTGTCTCACGAATCTTCGTTCCGTCAGAAAGCAGCGTTACATCATAATTGCCATTCTTGTATCTTCCTAAGATCTTCATAATCTCTCCTTAACCGTCATATCCATAATGTCCAAAAGCTACTACTTTCTGCCCATCTGGCAACTTGTAACAATCTTCAAATATTTCATGATTCCCATAATATTCCTCGTATTGGTCGAATGACAGGTATCTTTTATATCTTTCATCTTCTGGGTCTTTGTCTTCTACTGGAATCAACTTTTCTTTATATATGTCGTAAACAAATTCACCCTTAGTCCACTTATCATACTCATCGCTGCTGCACATCGTAATCGAATGCACGGACGATGAATTTGTCTCAAATACTCCTCTTCTAATCTGTCTCTTCATTAGTCATTCTCCTCATAATCTGGGACTTCATGATCAATCGCATCAGTATTGATAAGTCCCGCCGCCTTCATTTCCCCAAAATAGTCATACTCATCACCATCTTGAATGATCACATACTTCTTATTCGTTAGAAATTCCTCTAGTGATAGATTCTCCTGTTTCAGAAATCCACTCAGGAAATCTTCATCAACATATCCAGTATACGGGGCTTCGTATCTAAAATCCCTAACCGAATCTTCCCAGTATTCTATTTCTGGGATGTTCCAACTCTTCTCCTTCTGACTCAAAAATTCAATCAATTCCGCTTCTGTCATTCCACGGCTTCTGGAATATTCATCATCATAGTTCTCTACATTTAAAATCAATCTTGTTTCTGTCGGAAGTTTTATCTTCTTCAGCCCTGGAATATACTTAAACGCGAAAGCTTCGAGTGACTTATATACTTCGTCATTATATTCTTTAACAAGTGAAGCACAGGCATATCGCCATTTCTCAGAAAATGTCCATAAGGCACGGTATGGACTTCTTCCGAACTCTAAACGAGATCCATAAATATTCCACTCACCGTCACGAAGCCAAATATCTCTCAAAATCTCATCTGATGTATAATGATCGCCCTTTTTCATAACAACCAAAGAGTGCTGGCTGCTGCTGTTTGATTCAAAACAGCCTCTTCTAATCTGTCTCTTCATGCCTTATCTCCAATAACTTCAAAATAATAACTTGTTACATACTTTTTGATATTCCAAAATTGCCACCATGGAAACTTCTTGTAATTAACAGCAACCACTTTCACTTGTTTATCCAGGTTCCCATCAAATTCTCCAAACTTACGGAGGCAATATACATCTGTCTCCCTAGCGGAAAGTATCTGCCCTATCTTGAACTTCTTTTTGTGCGGTTGCGGCGGATAAATTGCATAAACATCGCCCAAACACAACTCATAGGCTCTTATGCTTTTCGTATCTTCACAATTTTTCCACTCATCAATTTTTATTTGCATGATTATCTCCCATAAACCTGTAATGTTCCGTCCGCGTTGTAAAGTGGAGTGATGCCAGATCTCCCATCTCCAGCGATCACTAGATACTTCACTTTTGTGTCATTAGCATAAACCACAAAACAAGTTCGAACACCATCATCCCATTCTGTCAGCAGAGTAAAATATCCTCCTCCATAACTCGTTCCTTTATCTGGCATATTTGCTGCCTGTTGATATGAAGTGCAACCAGTAGCAGATAACCCAATCAACCCTGCTGTAACTACTGCTAAAATCTTCTTTCTCATTTTTCTTCTCCTTCTTGAAAATCACATTTGTTCTGATTTTTAAGTTCCGGTATTCATACTCACTCCTGAATTGCCCTCGAATTATTTACAAATGGGCATGAACGGAATTCTTTTACCCATTTACAAGTTTCACCTAATGATATTAGTGGTGAAAACGGGCATTCTACCCAACAACCTTCATGCCTCGGAACCCAATCATCAGATGTCTGAAATTCAAATATCCGTCTTACCTTTTCCGTCTTCTTTATAAATGCTTTACATTCATACCCTAGCGGGCAATAACATCTATCATTTGCATGGATACATTGATTGCAGTCTGTCATTACTCTCCCTTCTTTTTTGCATACTATATATAGTAGTATATATCACATTTAGTCACCATATATAGATCATCATTTCCGATAAAAACGATATTTTAAGAGGTACCTATACGAGATAAGCGCATCCTAGTAAGCTGTTAAAAGCCTCATTTTGTGAGATTGTCTATCCGCTTCTGTTCTATAACCAGTATCAAAACAGATTCATTCTATAAATTTATGGGCTTCCTAATTTTGTTGCGCCTCATATAGTTAACCAATTTACGATAATCCTAAAAATCGTTGCTGAATGACTTTTGCCGTTAGTCGTCCGTATCGTCTGCCTCCAATGTCGTTCGGATGAAGTAAATCGGCCGTATATGTGTCGCCACCAACAAAAGTATATGGATCATCCGCTGTACCTCTTCCTTTTAGCCTCATTTAGTTAACGATTAAATCATTATCCTTAATCCATCAGGGGCCAAAACGCAATCATAATATATAGCAAAAAGTACAAAACATAAAACATTACTCTTTTGCTTATTATGAATTTCTTTTTCTGTTTTGGCTCAAAATAGGGTCTATTATCAAATGCCAAGCATTTCGATGATGCAGGGCATTCTGGCGTTCCAAATTTCTTGCAATCACGGCATTTTCCATAACTATCTTCCATGTTTTCGCCTCCTTTAAATTAAAATATTTCAAGTGTCAACAGAATTTGGCGCTGAGTATGAGGATGAGGATGAGAATAATTCCAACTATTACCGTTACACCCCATGCCATTATTCCTTCTCGTCTACTTTCTTCCGAACTCGCCTCGCATGCTTCTGTATTGAGACGCTGCATGACTATCATATCAATAATTATTAGAAATGTTACAACTGTACGCATCCTCCGTCCTCCAGTCTATTCAGCATTACCCAGTCGGCAAAAGCGCTCTGTTGCTCTTGTCTTTGCCAAATTTTCCGCTGAGCCTTGTCATCCAGAACGTCAAGTAGATAAAGTTTTTTATTTCCCCCATACAAAATCTCTTCTTTTTCAGGATACTTGTTGCATTCACCAATCCATTCTTCCCAATGTTCTGCGAGATTTTTACAAAATTCAGGAGTATTTCCCCGTAGGAAGCACCTTCCAACCCACTGTTCCTTAAGTTTTACATCTGGACGAACCAAAGTGTAATCAATTTGACTCTTCTGCATTGCCTTTCTTACTTCCTTATGGCTGCTGACAAAAATCAAGTCAACTTTTCCGATATTCTCCTCTATATGAGCAATATATTCTTCGATAAAACGTGGATTTCTTACTTTGTTTCCATTCTCATCGGTAATCCAACTGAACTTGCTAGAATCATTGTCCAGGACATCAACTCCTCTTTCTGATAAATACTTCGCAGCATAAGTCTTTCCACACGCTGGAAATGCACTAATAACTAATGTTTCTCTCATAATTCACTCTCCAAACATTTGTCGTAAATCTTTCCTATTTCGTACTGATAATCTTCTATTCTTGTTCTTTTATAGAAGTCGCAATACAACTTTCCATCATCCGCAATAACGTATTCAATTCCTTTTGTACAAGCCGAAGTGTCTAGTACTCCTTGTAGAAAAAACACCCTAAAGCCATCATGTCTTCTTAATCTACACCAATGAGAATCTGGCGTATTCTCGTGAGTTATAATAGAAAATTGCGCATCCCTCAAGGATTCTTCCATATATTTATTAAAATTACTCTTGTCTTTTAAGAACGCATCACATCTAAAGCGTATTCCTATGAACCCGAGCTTGATTCCCCACTCTATAAAAGAATCTCTCCAGTTGCTAAATTGTTCTATCGGGTTTGAGATCACTGCAACAGCCGAAGTGTTTATTCCAATATTCTTAAGATCATCTACTAACTGTGAATATTCTTCGTCTGTAATAGTTTCGCACCCCATAATTTCTTTTCGTCTATTTCGATCAAAATCATGAACTGAAATATTTACATAATCAATTATCCCATCGAAGTAAGGAATAAGTTTCTCAAGATTATATCCATTTGTCGTAATAGTCGTGCGCAAAATCCTATCTTTGATTCCACAATTTTTCAGTAAAATCAATGTTTCTTTCAAAAGTTCAGCATCATAGGTTGGCTCATTTCCAGTAATGTCCAGAGAAATAGGATTTTTGTCTCCAACTTCTTCAACAATAAACTTTAATGATGTCAAGAAATTTTGTATAAAAGCCTTTTTATTATAGCTCATCTTCATCTGGCTATCTTTCATATAGCAAAACGAGCAGTGAGCATTGCATCCGCTGGGAATCACCAACTTTACAGTTATTACTTTATTGTAGTTTTTTCTTTCTCTGTACTGCATTCCAATCTTTCTCCAATCTTTATGTCACTTGCCCATTCTCGCATCCAAAGGTAAATCATATCTCCACAATTATCTGGACTTACTTCAAAACAATTTTCAGATAAATATGTGGTTGTTTTCAGAAAATCATTTAAGATGGCATCATCAAAAGACGAAATATCCAGTTCTCCCAAAGAGAATTCATTATTATGAGTTATCGCAAACGACTTTTTAACCTTCCATCCAGCTAAGTCATTCATGCACCGCTCATATAATTCGCATAAATCTAACATCCCATATCTAAGAGAATCCTGATGTGGATTTGGGACGTTGGTTTCGTCAATCATATCTGGATTGATATCTTCTTTCTTACATTCTCTTGGCAGATATCCTGCTCCGTGCCGTGTTAGATATGTTCTGGTGACATAACAAACTTCAATGTCTAATGGCTCTGTCCATTTAACTCGTTCGATGATTGCTTTGGGATTCTTGATTCCAGTATTAGAGGGTGTCAAATGTGGAAAATAATCCGTATTATTCTGATCTAACATTAGTCCTTGACCATTCTCAAACACAATCGTTTTGAATGAATCCAGATCATTATCTGTTAATGGTTGGACGTGACGTTTCATAAACTTCACATCTTCTTTATAATGTTCTAAAAGACCCTTGGAACAAAACAGTTCCTGCTGCTCAGAAGAAAGGTGGATTTCAAGTTCTTTAAACCGTGCATTATAATAGGAAAGAATACCTTCATAATCACCACTTTTTACACCTGAATTTTCTCGTTGAATCGTTTCATAGATTCCCATTCCACAACTTCCATGTTTATTTTTTCCTCGTGAGCTTTCAATAATTTGATTTGCCAACATATCCCACGGGGTAGTTGTCATGCAACCAGCCCCGCCGTATACTGTTGGAATATATCTCATATTGAGCAGTTCCTCGTATTCCTGTCGGAAAATAATCGGATTAAGAATAAATTCCTTTGGAAAATATGTAGATGCACCGTTTAATGTGCCAGATCCAAAATGATGAAAAACATGTCGAGTGCCATCAGGCTTTGATACGGTATGCCCTCTTTGGGCTCCACCGTTGGATAGAACAACACTACAATCTGAATTCTTTGCAAAATAGTTTGTCATCAGACCTTTTCCTTCGTCTCCAAAATTTGCTCCGATGACAATCTTTATGTTCTTCATGTCTTACTCCTTTACCAAGTAATTTCTCCCATTGTCGCTGTTGGAGCTGCTACTACTAAACCATTCTTCGCCGAATCTACGACAATATCTACAATAGTGTCTGCAATGGTGTCCAAAGTCACTTCCTTAT
>ERZ779880.2636-NODE-2636-length-12316-cov-3.281298_pt1 | contig 12316 bp, 10 predicted proteins | sample MGYA00511555_ERZ779880 | MGnify/ENA primary metagenome ERZ779880 (study PRJEB29588, sample SAMEA2145815) | human gut metagenome | biome: human gut; feature: human-associated habitat; material: faeces | place: Denmark | collected 2008/2010 ...
ATAAGAATCTGGAGCTGTTAGATACTCCGGGCATTTTGTGGCCGAAGTTTGAGGATCAGAAAATTGGAGAGCGGCTGGCACTCATTGGTTCCATCAATGATGAAATTCTGCATGTGGATGAGCTTGCAGTGGCACTGATCCGGAATTTAAAAAATTCATATTTGGACTTGTTAGAAAAACGATATGATATTACAATAGATGAAGATGCATATGATACATTGAAGAAGATTGCAATCGCACGTAAGTGCCTGCAAAAAGGGGAATTACCTGATGTGGATCGCGCATCCTCCATGCTGCTTGAAGATTTTCGTTCAGGAAAGCTTGGAAGGATTACATTAGAGCGTCCGGAGGAATGGCAGTGAATAAGAAGTTAAAGGATATTCTGAGCACAAGCTTGTATTTATTAATTGTACTGGTGATGACCTTTCTGGTTGTGACCTATGTGGGACAGAGAACGAAGGTGATCGGAAGCTCCATGTCCCCCACACTTGCCGATGGAGATAATCTGATTGTGGATAAGATTTCGTATCGTTTCCATGATCCGGAGCGTTTCGATATTGTGGTATTTCCATTCCGGTATGCAGATAAGACCTATTATATCAAGCGGATTATCGGTCTGCCGGGAGAGACGGTTTACATTGATGAAGAAGGAACCATTTACATTGATGGAGAGGTCCTTAATGAGAACTTTGGCAAGGAAGTGATTCAGGATCCGGGGAGGGCTTATGAGCCGGTTAAACTTGGGACAGATGAGTATTTTGTGTTGGGCGATAACCGTAACAACAGCTCGGACAGCAGGGATCCTGTTGTGGGCAACATTCACCGGGATGAACTGATTGGTAAGGCATGGATGCGGATTTATCCGTTTGACCAGATGTGTATCATTAAACATCAGTAAAGCTTTACCATTTCAGTAAATAATAAGAGTTGGAAGCAGGACACAGATTTTTGAAAACAGGAGTATATAATGGAAACGAAGATCAGTGTGATCAAAGAAGAATTACAGGCAGCATCTTATAAAGAGCTGCCTCTCTTTATAAGTAAATATGAAACAGATGAACGCAGCGGCGTAGCTGCGCTTGTAAAAAAAGCGCGTAAGCAGATCGACGATTATGAGAAGGAGCTGCTGCGTACCGAAGGAATGAAGGAATATGAGAAGAAATACGGGGTGTATTCCTATATCTGTGGAATTGACGAAGTAGGTAGAGGACCGCTTGCAGGGCCGGTTGTTGCAGGTGCCGTGATTCTGCCCAGGGATTGTGATATATTATATCTAAATGATTCCAAGCAACTCTCCGAAAAGAAAAGAGAAGAGTTAAATGACATCATTTTGGAAAAGGCAGTAGCAACCGGTATTGGTGTCATATCACCGGAACGGATTGACGAAATCAATATTTTACAGGCAACCTATGAGGCAATGCGTCAGGCAATCGGGAATCTTTCCGTAAAGCCGGATCTGCTTCTTAACGATGCGGTGACGATACCCAAAGTAGAGATCCCACAGGTACCGATTATTAAAGGGGATGCCAAAAGCATTTCCATCGCTGCAGCCAGTATCATTGCCAAGGTATACAGAGACCGTCTGATGGTGCAGTATGATGATATTTTTCCGGGATATGGGTTTGCAGGAAATAAGGGATACGGGTCACAGGCCCATATGGATGCAATCCGTACCTTAGGACCGACACCAATTCACCGGAGATCATTTATCAAAAACATAATATTATACTAGGAGAAATCAGATTGAACATTTCATCCTTTGTAAATCAGATTACACAGACAATTACAGATGCGGCGAATGGGAACACAGGGAATCTTTCTCCGTCTGCGTTAGAGGAGAGCATCCGCAATGGACTCGAGGCGATTCTGTCAAAGGGCTCCGGACAGTCGGTAACGGGAGAAGTTCTGCAGATGAACGGAAATGAGATTCTGCTGTCCCTTGGAGGGAATCAGCTTCTGCAGGCGAGGCTGGAGGGCGGAGCCATGCCCAAAACGGGGCAGCTTATGACCTTTCAGGTCCAGAATATGGCAGGCAATAAAATTTTACTGACACCGCTTTTTGAAAACTTAAATCAGAATTCCAATATTTCTACGGCATTGAAGGCGGCAGGACTTCCCCTGACGGATCAGATGATCCAGATGGTAAAGGATATGATGCAGGAGGGACTTCCGATCGACCGTCAGTCACTGTATCAGATGAACCGTGCCATGAATCTGAATCAGGGAGTGCCGGCATCAACACTGGCACAGATGCAGCGTCTAGGGATTCCGTTAGAAGCAGATATGATCCGGCAGTTTCAGAATTACCAGAATTATGAGCATCAGATTACCGGAAGTCTTTCGGATCTTACCGATGCTTTTACGGAGAGCTTCTTACAGATATCCGTGGAACAGGGGGCACAGGAGGGACTGGCCTTTGTGAAGGATGTATTAGGACAGTTTGTGAGTGAAGAGGAAATCCCGGAAGGGGATGGTTCCCGGAATCCGGAGGCGGTACAGAATAAGACGGACGGACAGGCAGCCGGATTACAGAAGAACTTTACGGAAAGCGCACTATATAAGGAGCTTAAGGAGATTGGTGCATCGCCGGAACAGCTTTCCAATCTGGTTTCCAATAAGGGAAACGGACAGCAGGTACTAAAAGAGGTGCTGCAGCTGATTGATCAGAACCTGAAAGGAGAAGCAGGTACACCGGACTTTAGTGAAAAGCTAGGGAAATTTTTAGAGGGAAAGGAATTTAAGCAGTTATTTAAGGAGACCTTAAACAGGCAGCTGCTTTTAGAGCCTGCCGAGGTAGCGCAGGAGGGCAGGGTAGATCAGCTCTATGAAAAGCTGAACCAACAGATGAAGAGTCTGAACGCACTGTTATCCGATCCGGCAAGAGGTGATACCGCACTTGCGAAAACAGTAACGAATCTGAATCAGAATATGGATTTTATGAATGCGGTGAATCAGAATTTTTCCTATATTCAGATTCCGCTTAAAATGTACAATAAAGAGACAAGCGGCGAACTGTTTGTCTATACGAATAAGAAGAGTCTGGCAAAGAAGGACGGTAATGTAAGCGCACTGCTTCATCTGGATATGGAGTACTTAGGAAGCGTCGATGTGCATGTCACATTGAGCCAGGGGCAGAAGGTGGCAACGAAGTTTTATCTGCAGGATGATGCCGCACTGGATCTTATTGCAGAGCATATCGATCTGCTGAATGACCGGCTGAACAAGCGTGGGTACTCGATGAATGCAGAATTTATCAATCAGGATACGCAGACGAATGTTCTTGGCGAGATTCTGGATCAGAGTAAAAATATTTCTGTATTGTCAGGAACCTCTTTTGATGTGAGGGCTTAATGGAATATGGAACACGGATTTTAAGACAGGTGAAATGGAACCGGAAATAAGGAACCGAAAGCGGTAAAGGATCGTGTATGGAAGAAATGAAACAGAAAAGAGAAAAGGTAAAACAGGCGGTTGCACTTTCCTATGATCCGGAAGAAGATGCCCCCAAGGTCATTGCAAGCGGACGGGGAGCACTGGCAGAACGAATCATTGAAAGGGCGAAGGAAGCAAATGTCGCCGTGCACCGGGATGATAAGCTTGCAGATACCTTATCCAGACTGGAAATTGGAGATATGATTCCACCGGAGCTTTATGAGGTGGTGGCGGAGATTCTGGTGTTTGTTGATGCGATGGATAAGATCAAGGCCAAAATGGATGCGCATAAGAAGTAAAAGAAGAGTTAAGAAATACGGAAAGATAAGAAATACGAAAAGGGGAAATCGTTGAATAAGAGGGAATTAGGAACGCAGAAGGAGCTGCTTGCCATGCATTATCTGGAAAAGCAGGGAATGAAAATCCTTGAGAGAAATTTCAGGTGCAGGACAGGTGAAATTGATCTGATTGCACGTGATGGAACCTGTCTTGTTTTTGTGGAGGTCAAATACCGTACGACAGATCGTTACGGTTCTCCGTTAGAAGCTGTGAACGTGCGGAAGCAGCAGACGATCCGCAAGGTGGCGGAGGTCTATCTGCTTACCAGAAAGCAGACAGATTGTGAGGTTCGTTTTGATGTGGTTGGAATCTGCGGAGATGATATCCGGCATATTAAAGATGCATTCTGATCTGACGTTTTGAGGATAGGTGCAGCCCGGATATTCCGGATGAATGAGGAAGCTTCAGGAAGGAGATGGAATCGGTGACAGAATGGAAACGAAAAGAAAACCGGTATCATATGATATCACATGAAGGAAAAGATGGTCTTACATATCTGACATTTCCTGTTCTGGATGGAGCAGAGAATGTCAGACATTTATTTTCTACCAGAAAAGGTGGCGTGAGCAGAGGAATTTATGAAAGCATGAATCTCAGCTTTCACCGTGGGGACGATGCGGAAAATGTCCTTGAAAATTTCCGGCGGATCGCAGCGCTTTTTGACAGTACACCGGATAAAATTGTCTGTGCGAAGCAGACCCATACCACGAATATCCGCAGAGTGACGAAGGTAGATGCCGGAAAGGGAGTAACGAAAGAACCGGATTATGAGGAAATAGACGGACTGATTACAAATGAGCCGGGACTGATTCTGTGTACCTCTTTTGCAGACTGTGTACCGCTTTATTTCGTAGATCCAAAGAAGCAGGCAATCGGACTTGCCCATTCCGGCTGGCGTGGTACCGTGAACCGTATGGGAGCAAGGATGATTGAAGAGATGAAACGTCAGTTTGGAAGTAATCCCGGAGATCTGCTTGTAGCGGTTGGTCCATCGATCTGTGTAGACTGCTATGAAGTGGGAGAGGATGTTGCCGGGGAGTTTCAAAAGGCTTTTCCGGACACGGTGGTATTACAGAAGGGAAAGCAGGAGGGCAAGTACCAGCTTGATTTATGGAAGGCCAATGAGCAGCTCTTACTGGATGCCGGAATCCGGAAAGAGCATCTTGAAATTACAGATCTTTGTACCTGCTGCAACCCGGAGCTTTTGTTTTCGCACCGGGCAAGCCATGGACAGAGGGGAAATCTGTGCGCATTTCTGGAACTGACAGGGAAACATTAATAAAACCTTAATAAAATTCCTACCATGTATTTAAAATTCCTGTGTTTTAATAAGAGGGTCAAATGAGAAAGGTGAGGGAGAACAATGACGAATATTCTGGTATGTGATGACGACAAAGAAATTGTAGATGCCATCGAGATTTATCTGCAGCAGGAGGGTTATCAGATCTATAAGGCTTACGATGGAGAGCAGGCGATTAAAGTACTTAAGGAGACGAATATCCAGCTTCTGATTATTGACATTATGATGCCGAGACTGGATGGTATTCATGCCACCTTAAAGATCCGGGAATTCAGCAGTGTCCCGATTATCTTCCTGTCTGCCAAATCGGAGGATACGGACAAGATTCTTGGATTAAATATGGGAGCGGACGATTACATTACGAAGCCGTTTAATCCGCTTGAGCTTGTGGCAAGGGTAAAGTCAAACCTGCGGCGTTATACCCAGCTTGGCAGCCTGAATGTCGAGAATAATGCACTGTATCAGGTGGGCGGGCTGTGTATGAATGATGATACCAAGGAAGTGACCGTGGATGGAGAGCCGGTAAAGCTTACTCCGATCGAGTACAATATCCTGTTCCTTCTTGTGAAAAACCAGGGCAAGGTCTTTTCCATCGACCAGATTTACGAAAATATCTGGAATGAAGAGGCCATCGGTGCAGATAATACCGTAGCAGTACATATTCGTCATATTCGTGAAAAAATCGAAATCAATCCCAAGGAACCTCGTTATTTGAAAGTAGTCTGGGGTGTAGGCTACAAAGTAGAAAAACAATAGGAAAGGTAGAGAGAGAATGAACAGGGTTCAGAAGGTTATCTGTCATGTGGTACAGCATGCTGCACTTGTTGTAGGCGTTGTATTGCTTACAACGGCGCTGCTAAGTTCGTATGTTCGATATGAGACCGTAAACGGTGTGCGGTCTACATTCTTAAATAACGAAGGACGGCAGAAGGACTTTGAAGATTCAAAAATTTTTAATGAGCTGATGAAGGAACAGGCGCTCACGATTGTCCGGTATGGCGCAATACGCGGGCAGCTTGAAACCGACGGGGTATACGATGCCAATAAAGTTATTGATATTACGGCATATGCCAACCGGTTTGAAGGTGTACCGAACCGGTATGTAACGGCAGATTATTATTTAGAGGATCTGATCCGCTGGGGCAAATATGGTATTGAATATGTGATGACGGAAACCTGTGCAGCAGATTTTCTAAGTGGAATTACACAGTATACCGTCATTTCCAATTCGGAATACGGAAGTTATCACGGTAACTTCAGCCCATATAATACCGACCTAAGTCATTCAGTAGAAAAGATTGATGTTTCCGGAAACTCATTATCTCCGACAATTTATGAGGATGTCTATACAGGAGACTGGTTGAGTGGAGAAGGTGGGGAAAACACAGAGGTATCACAGCACCAGCTTCTGGTAAACCGTTATCAGACAGTCGATGGCAAAAATATTGAGGATTATGTTTCAAACTGGGAGGAGTATGATCAGCTGGTAGCTTCCCTTGCAACGACGATCCGGGATCTGACAGAGAATTATGCACTCTGCGGGAAGTACTACGACTATTATGATGAAACCGGAAGTGATGCCAAATCCAATGTAGTATATCTGATCCGTAAAACGATCGGAAATAAAACAGAGCTTTATACTAATCTGGGAACGGAGCGGACGGATCCTGCTTTTTTAGAGGCGGCTCTGAAAGAAAAGTGCGACCGGTATCTTCTTTATGATGCGCAGGATCTGCGCTATGAAACGAATACGCAGATTACGGAAGCAGAACTCCGTCAGTTTATCAGCGATTACGGTTATGCATATCCGGAAAACCTGCAGATCATGATCGGAGTGAACGAGGACCGCGCAGTGAAGGACTGCTTTGTTACTGCCGGCGCGGCTTATCAGAATGCAGTTCCAAACTTTACGCAGAATGTCATTATTGCGGTGATCTGGCTGCTTGTATTCCTTGCCATGGTGATCCTTCTTACGGTCAAAGAGGGTGTTGTCAAAGATAAAGAGACCGGAGTGAAAACCTGTGTACTGCATGTGGAAGATAAGATTCCGACAGAAATTTTCCTTGTATTTTTTGCTATTGCAATTGGGCTTCTGATTGGGGTGTGCGGAGAACTTTTCTTTGGTGGAAGATGGATATCAGATATCTATACTTTATATCGGAGAAACGGCGTTGTTCTGCTTACTGCCGGAATTGCACTGCTTGGAAGTCTGCTTTGTTCCTTCTTTTACTATAGTCTGGTGCGCAGGATCAGGGCACACCGGATCTGGAAAGGAAGCATCTTGCGCTGGGCAATTGTTCAGCTTAAGAAGGGAGTCTGTTATATGCAGAATCACAAATCCATGGTGGTACGGGTATGGATACCGTTCCTTGGATTTGCCGGAGTGAACCTGCTTGCGGTGATTCTTGCAGACCAAATGATGATGTCCTATGTGGTGTTTATCGGAATCCTGCTGTTTGATGCACTGGTTGGTGTGGTGTGCTTCCGGAATGCAGTTGCAAGACAGAATATTTTGCAGGTGATTAACCGGATCTGTAAGGGAGACCTGAAGGCCAAGGTGGATGAGATCGGACTGAATGGAGATAATCTGGTGCTGGCAAAGGCCGTGAACCGGATCGGAGACAGTGTGCGGGAGGCGGTTGAAACCAGTATGAAGGATGAACGGTTAAAGGCAGATCTCATTACCAATGTTTCCCATGACCTGAAAACACCGTTAACCTCAATTATCAATTATGTGGATCTCATTAAGAGAGAACGGGTCGATAATCCGAAGGTACAGGAATATATTGAAGTACTGGATACGAAGTCACAGCGGTTAAAGCAGTTAACGGAAGACCTGCTCGAAGCCTCCAAGATTTCTTCCGGAAATATTGTACTTCATATGGAGCGGATTAATCTGGTGGAGCTGCTCAATCAGACGCTTGGAGAATTTTCAGAGAAGTTTGAGCAGAAGGGACTTATGTCTGTGGTTAATGCACCTTCACAGGCCGTCTATGTACTGGCAGACAGCCGCAGAAGCTACCGCGTGATGGAAAATCTCTTTAACAACATTTATAAGTATGCATTAGAGGGAACCAGAATTTACATTGATCTTGGCTTCACAGAATGGAAGAGTGCAGACGGAAGCGGAAGCCAGGCCGGCGTATTCCTTTCTTTAAAGAATATTTCCGCAATGGAGCTTAATGTGGCACCGGAAGAACTGACTGAACGGTTTATCCGTGGGGATGAATCGAGAACAACAGAAGGAAGCGGTCTCGGACTTTCAATTGCGAAGAACCTGACAGAAGCCATGAATGGCATGTTTGAGATTTCTATTGACGGTGATTTATTCAAGGTAGTGCTTGTATTTCCAAAGATGGATGATGTGAAGCCGCAAACAGAAGTATAAAAGGATCAGAATACAGTAATATAAAAAACCGGAACTCAATCATGTGGGTTCCGGTTTTGCATGCAAAAATCATTCTGTAGAAGAATCAATCTATTCGGTAATATACATATTTTCACGGTTGTTATACTTGGCAAGAATCTCCTGAATCTTCTCGGTCGGTGTGTAAACATTCATCATGGAAGAATCGTGATTCATAAAGTCAATGATGGAAGCAAGAAATTTGCTCATGTCAGCTTCCAGATAATAGGGCTTTGACTTTAATTCCGGGAGCTGGTAGGTGAGGTTCGTGGTAACCACCTTGTCAAAGTAGCACTTCTCATAAGCTTCATCAAAACGATCCAAGCCATCTGTAAACAGTCCGAAGGTACAGCAGATATAAACGCGCTTGGCATTCATGGCCTTTAACTGCTTTGCAGTATCTAACATGCTTCCGCCGGAGGAGATCATATCGTCGATGATGATGACATCCTTGCCATCGATGTTGTCACCTAAGAATTCATGTGCAACAATCGGGTTCTTTCCATTAACAATTGTGGAATAGTCACGGCGCTTATAGAACATACCGGTATCAACGCCCAAAACATTTGCAAAATATACGGCACGGTCAAGCGCTCCTTCATCCGGGCTGATGACGATCAGATGATCCTTGTCGATAATCAGATTCTGTTCGGAACCGAGCAGCGCACGGATAAACTGATAGGGTGGTGTGAAGTTATCAAAGCCACATAAGGGTTCTGCATTCTGGACTCTGGGATCGTGGGCATCAAAGGTGATGAAGTTACTTACGCCCATATTGCTCAGCTCTTCGATAGCATAGGCACAGTCTAAGGATTCACGGCCATTTCGTTTATGCTGTCTTCCTTCATAAAGAAAGGGCATGATAACATTGATGCGGTGGGCCTTGCCGTTGATGGCAGAGATCACGCGCTTCAGATCCTGATAGTGGTCATCCGGTGACTTATAATTGATAAAACCATTCATTTTATAAGTAATATTGTGGTTACATACATCGACCAGAATGAAAATATCCTTTCCACGGATGGATTCGTCAATGGTTGCTTTGCCTTCACCGGAACCGAAGCGGTGGCATGCAGCATCCGCAATGAAATTATCCGAAACATATCCCTGAAAGGCGGGATCATTCTTGGCAATATTCTTCACATCTTTACGGAAATTGACAAGATAGTGATTGACACTGTTTCCGAGATTCCGGGCAGAATCCATAACGATGAGCTTTAAGGGAGCAACAGGAATTGCGGCTTCCAGTTTTGATAAATTAGGCATAATATCCTCCGAAAGTTTGAAATGAAATAAATATTTCTCAACCAATTATTTTATAACATTCTGCTAGTGACACGTCAAGGAAATTCTAGTACAATGTTCTTTATGAGAACAGATAAAGGACACAAGATTAAACAAATTGAACAGGGAAGCATTGCACAGCAGGAAGGAATCTGTGCAGGTGACAGCCTTTTATCCATCAACGGAACCGTGATGGAGGATATTTTTGATTATCAGTATCAGGTACAGAATGATCATGTAGAGCTTGTTCTTCTGACGAAGAACGGAGAAGAGGTTACGAAGATCATTGATAAGGATGAGGACGACGATCTGGGGATTATTTTTGAAAACGGACTTATGGATCAGTACCGTTCGTGCCATAATAAATGTATCTTTTGCTTTATTGACCAGATGCCAAAGGGCATGAGGGAGAATTTGTATTTCAAGGATGATGACAGCCGGTTATCCTTTTTACAGGGAAATTACGTGACTCTGACGAATATGTCTGATCACGATCTGGACCGGATCATTAAATATCATCTGGCACCGATTAACGTATCGTTCCAGACGATGAATCCGAAGCTTAGATGCATGATGCTGCATAACCGGTTTGCCGGGGAAGCACTCAAAAAGGTGGATCGTCTTTATGAAGCCGGTATTACCATGAACGGGCAGATTGTGTTGTGTAAGGGAGTGAATGACGGGAAGGAGTTGGATTACAGCATTCGTAAGCTGATGGAATATCTTCCGGTCATCGAGAGTGTGTCCGTGGTGCCGGTCGGGTTGTCCAGATTCCGCGAGGGTCTGTATCCCTTAGAGCCCTTTACCAAAGAGGATGCGAAGGAAGTCATTGACATGATCCATGGATACCAGCAGCAATGTATGGAAAAGTCTGGTACACATTTCATTCATGCCAGTGACGAGTGGTATCTTCTGGCAGAAGAACCCGTTCCGGAAGAGGAATGTTATGATGGTTATCTGCAGCTGGAAAACGGAGTCGGCATGATCCGGCTTTTATTAAACGAAGCAAAGGAGACGATGGAAGAGCTGTATAAGCATAAGTTTTTAACCACGCTGAAATGCCATCACGACTGGAAGAAGAAAACAAGAACGGTTTCCCTTGCAACCGGTAAGCTGGCGTATCCATACATCCGGCAGATTGCAAAGGAGGTCGAAGCCTGTATGCCGGGGCTTACGGCGAATGTATATGAGATCCGGAATGACTTTTTCGGAGAACGGATTACGGTATCGGGACTCATCACAGGGATTGATCTGATGAACCAGTTAAAGGATAAGGAACTTGGTGAAGCACTGCTTATTCCGGAGAATATGGTGCGTGTGGAAGAAAACGTATTCCTTGACGATGTAACCGTCAGTGAGGTTGAAAAAACTTTACAAGTACCGGTAGATATTGTAAAATCAAGCGGACGCGACTTGATCAATCAGATTTTGGGAAGGAAAATACATGAGTAAGAGAAGTAAACCTATTGTAGCGGTAGTCGGAAGACCGAACGTAGGAAAATCCACTTTATTTAATACGCTGGCAGGATCCAAGATTTCCATTGTCAAGGATACTCCGGGAATTACCAGAGACCGTATTTATGCGGATGTCACCTGGCTGAATAAGAACTTTACCTTAATTGACACAGGTGGTATTGAGCCGGACAGCAAGGACGTGATCCTCTCCCAGATGAGGGAGCAGGCACAGATCGCCATTGATACCGCAGATGTCATCATCTTCATGGTGGATGTGCATCAGGGACTTGTGGATGCGGATTCCAAGGTGGCAGACATGCTGCGCCGTGCGCAGAAGCCGGTGGTGCTTGTCGTTAATAAGGTAGACAATTATGATAAATATATGGCGGATGTCTACGAATTCTATAATCTTGGAATCGGTGATCCGCATGCGGTTTCTGCAGCGAACCAGTTAGGCATTGGCGATATGCTTGATGTCGTGACCGGATATTTTGAAGAAGGACAGGGTGAAGAGGAAGAAGACAATAAGACGAGGGTTGCCATCGTTGGAAAGCCGAATGTCGGCAAGTCTTCCCTGATTAACCGTCTGATCGGCGAGAACCGTCTGATCGTATCCGATATTGCCGGAACAACAAGAGATGCAGTGGATACCCTTGTAAAGCACAATGGGAAAGAATATGTCCTGATTGATACGGCAGGACTTCGCCGCAAGAATAAAATTAAGGAAGAACTCGAGCGTTACATGATTGTACGTACCGTAAGTGCGGTAGAGCGTGCGGATATTGTGATTCTGGTTATTGATGCGGTCGAGGGTGTGACCGAGCAGGATGCGAAGATCGCCGGAATCGCACATGAACGCGGCAAGGCGGTCATTATCGCCGTAAACAAATGGGATGCCGTGGAGAAGAATAATAAGACGGTAAACGAATATACCGATAAGGTGAGAAACATTCTTTCCTTTATGCCGTATGCTGAGATTACCTTCATTTCTGCACTGACCGGACAGCGTCTGCCAAAGCTCTACGATCTCATTGATACCGTGGCAGAGAATCATGCACTCCGGATCCAGACCGGTGTCCTGAATGAAATTATGAGTGAAG
>ERZ779880.2639-NODE-2639-length-12310-cov-3.485679_pt1 | contig 12310 bp, 10 predicted proteins | sample MGYA00511555_ERZ779880 | MGnify/ENA primary metagenome ERZ779880 (study PRJEB29588, sample SAMEA2145815) | human gut metagenome | biome: human gut; feature: human-associated habitat; material: faeces | place: Denmark | collected 2008/2010 ...
AATTTTAATATCCAATTTTACACGACGATGCTCATATCCTTTGCCATGACAATGTACTCAGTTTCTTGGATTTGCACTTAAACGAGGAGGCTGTTCTTTTGGGAGTCAGTTCCGATTCGGCCAATAAGTTCCGAAGTCGTACTCGGCGGAAGCTGTGTCCGAATCAAAAAGGAAGCGATATAAATGGGTGTATCCTACAAAAAGGATGGTAATAGAGTAGATATGGGTATAAAAATAGGGACAGTTTTGTCTTCGGAAGTGTGGAATATACAGGTAAAGAGCATTAAAAAAGGATTTTGGAAGGATTTAGATCGTTTGCGTAAGCTATATGAAGTAAGTTTATGTATTTTATTATCAGTTTTATAGCAGCTGAGAAATAATTTTGTCCATATAAAAAGAAGGTTGTCCATATACCGATTTGTTGCATCCAATAATTCCCTCTATGTTTACATTTGAAAATATTAAACATAATATGAAGACATTTAGAAAAATTGGATGTTTACTGTTAATAGCGACATTTTCGTTTCCTTGCTTTGCCAAGAAACGAATATATCTGAAAGGGTAGTGGGATACTGCTCCTAAGTCTATTATCCCTGAGCAATCTATTCAAGCATGGATTGAAGACAACAACAAAGACTTGCTGTTGAAGTTTTTCGCTTAAGCGATATTGGTTTTGACATGAAAGCTGTAAAAGAGATCAACTTTTTATCACATATATTTCAAAAGACTGTTTTTCATAGAGAAAGAACGGTCTTTTGGATATGGATGTCCTCTGGACTAATTTATGCAATAGTCAAATTGCTGATAGGTAAATATAATAACTATAAGATATTTGAAAATGTTTTTCCTCACGTAATTAACGGATTACATTTATATGTGGAGTATCCTACCGAATATTATGATGTAAACCATTATGGTCCGATCTTTGCGCTTGTGATTGCTCCATTTTCTATCTTGCCTGAATGGTTGGGGATGATTTTTTGGATTTTAATGAATACATATTTTCTTTTTTATGCTATTCGTCAGTTACCTTTCAATGAGAGTCAGAGGATTATAGTTTATTGGTATTCTTTGTGTGAGTTAATGACGGCGCAGGGGGTACAACAATTTAATATCTCTGTGGCAGCATTTATTATTCTCTCTTTTGTTTTAATTGAGAAAGAAAAAGAATTTTGGGCTTCTTGCTTGATTTTATTGGGAACATTAATAAAAATATATCCGATTGTAGGATTAGCTTTTTTCTTTTTTTCAAAACACAAATTGCGTCTTGTATTTTCCTGCGTTTTTTGGGGATGTTTGTTTTTGGTTTTGCCGATATTCTTCTCTCCGGGGACAGATTATATTTCTTCGCAATATATTGCGTGGTTGGAACGGTTGGAAATCAAAAATGGCCTCAATATGTTCGCCATATCTCAAAATATTTCTTTATTAGGAATCGTACGTAAGCTCACAGGCTGTTCTTTATATAGTGATTTGTGGCTGATTATACCGGGACTGATCCTATTCTTTATCCCTTATTTCAGAATTCAGCAATATAAATATCTCCGTTTTCGGCTCATGCTATTAGCTAATGTATTGTTGTATGTCGTGTTGTTTAGTACAGGAAGTGAAGCAAGTGGTTATATCACGTTGATGATTGGTGTCGCTATTTGGTATATTTGCAGCCCTTCTGTCCATAAAAGATATAATCGTTATCTCTTTTTTACGACCTTGATTTTTGTTGCTTTATGTTCTACCGAATTAGTTCCTCCCGGCATTCGGCATCATATTATCGGACCATACGCATTAAAAGCTTGGCCTTGCACAATCGTTTGCTTTACGATATGCTATGAAATGATTTTTTTAGATTTCAAAGACAGGGTTTGAAAGGAAATATTTTTAGTAATATTTGATAGGGGTTTTTCTCATTTTCCCGGTCATGTCAACAAAGTCAAACCAATAAAAGAGAGTTGATATGAAAAAGAGTGTGATGTTTTTATTGTTGAGTTTAGTGTGTTTATCTGTTTCCGCACAAAATGGGAAAGTGAAAAGTGGGGTAATAGGTGGTGTTTCGATGGATTGGTATAAGGATGAGGCGATGTCTAAAGGCAACGTTGGGTTTAATATACCGGATATGAAGCCTTCTTTTCATGTGGGATATCAGTTGCAGTTCGAATTGAAACACCGTTTATCGGTGGATGCTGCCTTATTATATGGGCAGAAGCGGGGAGAAATTGCCTCGGTTGGCAATAAAGCGACTCCCGTTAAAGGTTACAAAAGTAAGTTTGCAAGGAATTACATGGCTTTGAACGGAGTTTTGAATTATAATCTGATCGGGAGGCTGAAGGTAGGAGTAGGAGTTGAGCCTACTCTCCATTTTAAGGATAATATTATGATTGGGAAGACAATCAAATCTGCCTTTGACGTGCCGGTCGTCGTCAAAGCCGCCTATGCTTTCAAATACTTCGATCTGGCCCTGACATACAAACATGGAACTTGCAATGTAATGAAAGGAGTCCCTTATATGAAATCGGGACGGACACGTGATCTGCAAGTTTCTATCTTTGTCCCGATATTCCGGTGACACAAGTTCAGAACCCGGTAATTCTTATTATCTTTGCCAGTCAAAGTAATAAGAGTATGGAAGATGAATTTGATATAAGGGATGCACGGGTTCCGGAGAGCGAACGGGAGTATGAGAATGCGCTTCGTCCGCTTTCGTTTCATGACTTCAGCGGGCAGGCCAAAGTGGTCGAGAATCTGAAGATTTTCGTGATGGCGGCCCGGATGCGTAAGGAGGCGCTTGACCATGTGCTGTTGCATGGACCTCCCGGATTGGGAAAGACTACATTATCCAACATTATAGCGAATGAATTGGGAGTCGGCTTCAAGGTGACTTCCGGGCCGGTGTTGGATAAACCGGGCGATCTGGCGGGAGTGCTGACTTCGCTGGAGAAGAACGATGTCCTTTTTATCGACGAGATCCACCGGTTGAGTCCGATTGTGGAGGAATATCTGTATTCGGCGATGGAAGATTACCGCATCGATATTATGATCGATAAAGGGCCGAGCGCCCGTTCCATCCAGATCGACCTGGCTCCGTTTACGCTGGTGGGGGCGACGACTCGCAGCGGTTTGCTGACAAGTCCGCTCAGGGCGCGTTTCGGGATCAATATGCACCTCGAATATTATGAGATGGAGACGCTGACGAAGATCGTGCTGCGCAGTGCCGATATCCTGAATGTGAAATGCGAGTTGAGTGCTGCACGCGAGATTGCTTCCCGTAGTCGTGGTACACCCCGTATAGCGAACGCGTTGCTGCGTCGTGTGCGTGATTTTGCACAGGTGAAAGGATCCGGAGAGATCGATAAGGCGATTTCCTGCTATGCCCTGGAGGCATTGAACATCGACCGTTACGGCCTGGATCAGATCGACAATAAGTTGCTGACGACTATCATCGACAAGTTTAACGGCGGACCGGTAGGATTGACGACTATCGCGACTGCCCTGGGAGAAGATCCCGGAACGCTGGAAGAGGTTTACGAGCCTTTCCTTATCAAAGAAGGCTTTATCAAACGTACGCCCCGCGGCCGCGAGGTGACGGAGTTGGCTTATACCCATTTGGGACGGCTTCGCCCCGATGGAATACAAAGTTCGTTATTTTAATTGTCAATTATCAATTGTCAATTGTTTTTAAGTTATGGCAGGAGGAATGAAGCGTCTCGCAGGGGAGACCGCAATTTATGGTGTCAGCAGCATTGTCGGGAAATTCCTGAACTGGATGCTGGTTCCGATGTACACGCGTGTATTGGCTACCGAGAGCGATTTCGGGATTGTGACGAATCTGTATGCCTGGACAGCCTTGTTGATGGTGATATTGACGTATGGGATGGAGACCGGCTTTTTCCGGTTTATGAACAAGAAGGAGATCAAGCTCCCGATGCGGGTATATGCGACGACGTTGTTCAGTCTGGCATTCACTTCCGTCCTGTTTATGGTGTTTGTGTTCAGTGCGCTGACGCCGGTTAGTAACTTTCTGGGATATGGTGCGCACCCTGAATATATTGGGATGATGGCGGGGATTGTGGCGGTGGATGCCTTCTGTTGTATTCCGTTTGCTTTCCTCCGGTATCAGGGGAAGGCGGTTCGCTTTGCGGCGATCAAGCTGCTGAATATATTCCTGAATATCGTATTGGTAATATTCTTCCTGATCGCTTGCCCGTGGCTGTATGAATGTGCGCCGAGGTTGATAGGCTGGTTTTATGTGCCCGGCTATCAGGTGGAGTATATCTTTGTCAGCAATGTGGTTACTTCGGTGGTGACATTCTTGCTTTTGGTGCCGGATATGATACCCGGGTTGCGCGAGAAAGCCAGTTTCGTGTTGTTGAAACAGATGTTGAGATACTCGTTCCCGATCTTGGTCTTAGGGATTGCCGGGATTTTCAATCAGACGGCGGATAAGATTCTGTTCCCTTTCCTGTTCGAAGATAAGGATTATGCAGCTACCCAGTTGGGGATTTATGGAGCCTGCTTCAAGGTGGCGGTGGTGATGGTGATGTTTATCCAGGCATTCCGGTATGCCTACGAACCTTTTATTTTTGCCAAGAATAAGGATGACGATAATACGAAAGCATATTCGGAGGCAATGAAGTATTTCATTATCTTTTCGTTGATTATCTTCTTGGGCGTGATGTATTATCTGGATATTCTGAAATATTTTGTGGACGCCAAGTATTATCCGGGATTGCGTGTCGTGCCGATCGTGATGCTGGGCGAACTGTTCTTCGGGATCTATTTTAACCTGTCGTTCTGGTATAAGTTGATCGACCAGACGCAATGGGGAGCCTACTTCTCGACGATCGGCTGCGTGGTGACCGTGTTGATGATCGTGTTGCTGGCGCCGGTTTACGGTTATATGGCGTGTGCCTGGGCTTCGTTTGCCAGCAACCTGTTGATGATGATTCTTTCTTATGCGATCGGGCAGAAGAAGTTCCCGATTCAATACGATATAAGATCAGCCGTTATTTACGGCATATTGGCGGTTTTATTCTATGCAGCTGGGATGTTGCCCCGGATCGATTCGGAAATCCTTCGCTTGGGCTATCGCACGGTTCTACTCCTGATTTTCCTGGCAATCATCATTAGACGCGATCTTCCGTTAAGCGAATTGCCTTATATCGGGAAAAGGTTTGCATCTAAGAAAAACTGAACTAATTAAATGATGATTTATGGGGCACGTCTGCCAAAAGAAAACCTGTTGGCTATTTGTAGGGATTAATCGGAAGCCGTAAAATGAACCGGGCTCCCCCGGTGTAACTGGTATCCAGTTTGAGGGAACCGTTGAGGCGTGGGGTATTGAGGCGGCAGAGGTAGAGGCCGAGGCCCGAACCGGGGATAAAGTCGTCGTTCTTGGTGAAACGTTCGAAAATCCATTCGCTCTTGTCTGCCGGAATTCCGCATCCTGTGTCGGTAACGCAGATACACATTATCCTTCCTTCTTCTTCGGGTCGGTAGGAGAGCGTGATGCTTCCCTGGTTCGTGAACTTGTTCGCGTTGTTCAGCAGATGGGAGATGATAATGCCGAAATGATTCGGGTCCGAATAGATCAGGTCGTTGCTTTTGTCACCTTCGACCTGGTAATGGATATCCGGCTTCTGCTGTAACTTTTTCAATTTGTTCATCTCGTGGTGACAGAGCAGGCCGATGTGGACCGGTTCCAGCGGGAGGACCTCGTTGCTGCTGTCCAGTTGGGCGATTACCAGCACATCGTTCATCATGGAGGTGATGTTGTGGCAGTTCGTATAGATGATCTTGCTGAATTCTTTTTTCTCTTCCGGGCTTATACCGTCGCTGGTGATCAGTTCGGCAAAGCCATTGATCGCATTTAGCGGCGTGCGCACTTCGTGGCACATATTCTTGATAAAGGCGTTCTTCATCCGTTCGCTTTCCTGTGCCTTTTCACTGGCGATAATGACCAGCCGGTTCGATTCCTGCAATTCCTTGTATAGCGATTTGATCTTTCCTAGGCGGAAGAATATGAAGATTCCGAAGCAGATCGAAAGAATGAGCAACGCGAGGAATAGATATAACTGGCTCCGGCTCTTTTGCAGGTCTATTTCCAGTGCCTTTTTCTCGACCACCAGCTCGTCCACATGCTTTTTGATCTCCAGGTCTTCGACTTTGTTTTCCATGCTTCGTGTGCGTGCGGAATCCAGGAGTACGGAATATTCCTTGTAGGCTTCATAGGCATCTTTATATCTATGCAGACTGTCGAGACAGTCGATTTTGTCTTTTAGTGTCAGGACGATGTTTTCGGTCAGGTCGAACTGGAAATTGCCGTGGCGGAAATAATAGATGACCGAATCGTTGTAATCTGCGGCTTTCTGGAAATCCCGTATTGACTTATAATAGTTGAGCGAAGTGAAATAACGGTCATATTCAGCGGAGAATGCAGCATCTTCAGGATATTTCCTGTTCAAGTCGATGAAGTAGTTGAAATAGTGGGTTGCCATATCTTTCCCGACTGTTTCTGCTGCGGTAGCCAAAGTGGAGTAGGCGTTCAGCAGATGCCGTTTGCTTGTGTACGGGCGCTTCTTCATCTCTTTTGTGTCTGCATATTCCTTTTGCATGTTCAAGTAGCGGAGGGAGGCTTTCACCCGATTTTCGGGAGTCGCTTCCATAAGGCTTAGTATGTTGAGCGTATTCAGGCGGAACAGATACGAATAGCGGAGCGGGATGTTGTCCGACAGTTCGATCAGGTTGTTCATGTAGTAACATACCTCTTTATAGATAGCATCCTGGTTTTTCGGATCGACCCGGTTGCTGTTCGCCATACCGAGGAGATAATAGTTCGATATTTTGTCAAGAACCGGCATGTCTTTTTCCGTTTCGAGGCGGAGTTTGTATTTTTCAATCAGTTTCATCCGGTCTTCGCCTTTGGTGTAATAGACAACACGGACATCCATGATCGTTTTCATATACGTGACGAGGAAATCGCGTGCTTTCCCTTTCAGCTCCCTTTCGGCTTCGGCGAGATACACCTTTGCGCTGTCTTTGGCATCGGTATTCACGTAAAAGCGCAAGATTTCGGTCAGGGCCGCTTCCTTATAATAGTCTTCGTCTTCTTCAAGTGCGAGCCAATAGAGCTGTTTGGCATATTCCACCTGTTCTTCCTGTCGGGAAAGATCCATCAGATTAGTCATGATTTCCAGTTTTTGCAGAGGAGAAGAGGCTGACGGCAAGGCTTCCGACAGTGAATCTTTTACTGCTGTATTTCCCTCCGTAGCGAGGGAAAAAGCGAGTAAGTATATCAGGAGAATGTAGTATTTCATCTTGTTTACCGGGATTTATTGAGAGTGTTCGTTGTCGTTTCTGTGTTGTGCATTTGCAAAGTTACTTGAAAATCAATAATTATCAGGATATATACTCCGCTTATTTTATGTTCACAGCTCTTATTTTTTATTTCGAGATACTATTTCTATCTTTGTGCGGTTTAGGCGATGTGTTAAAACGGTTGTGAGAGAGTGTTAGCCATTATAAAGGCCGTTTTACGGGATGTTCGTATACAAACGTTGATTTTAATAGGATGGAAAAAGGATTGTTGCACAAGCAGATTAGGGACTTCTTTGTCCGTAATTTCGATGTCCGTCAGGAAAAAGAGGATGAACTCGAAACGATCGAGTCTATCCGGAAAGGCATAGAGTTTAAAGGGACGAACCTTTGGGTTCTGATCTTTGCTACCTTTGTCGCCTCGCTGGGTTTGAATACGAACTCGACGGCGGTGATTATCGGTGCGATGTTGATCTCCCCGCTGATGGGGCCTATCATGGGGTTCGGCCTGGGACTGGGAATCTCCGATTTCGACCTGATCAAGCGTTCCTTCCGTAATTTTGCCACGGCGACGGTATTCAGCGTCATCACTTCGACGCTCTTTTTCCTGATTTCCCCGATCAGCGAGGCGCAGAGCGAGTTGCTGGCCCGTACGCAGCCTACCGTTTATGACGTCTTGATTGCCTTCTTTGGCGGCCTGGCGGGGATCGTGGCGAGCTCGACCAAGAGCAAGGGGAATGTGATTCCCGGCGTGGCGATCGCTACGGCTTTGATGCCGCCGCTTTGTACGGCCGGATTCGGATTGGCGAGCGGTAACCTGTATTATTTCTTCGGTGCTTTCTATCTCTATTTTATCAATACGGTGTTTATCAGTCTGGCTACCTACGTGGTGGTCCGCCTGCTGAAATACCCGAAGAAGGTCTTTTTAAACAAACAGCGCGAGAAGATCGTGACGAGATATGTCGGGGTGATCGTTTTCTTTACCATCGTGCCGAGCCTTTTCCTGAGCTACAACCTGATCCGGGCCAGTTACTTCAATGACCGGGTGCGGACGTTTGTCGCGGATGAGTTGAGTTTCCCGAACACGCAGATATTGAGCAAGACGGTGACCGATACCAGCGACAAGAAAGAGGTGAAAGTAGTCCTGATCGGCGAGACCGTGCCGGAGACGATGATTGCGAACGCCCGTGCCAAGATGCCGAAATACGGCTTGAAAAACGTGGGCCTTGTCGTGCAGCAGGGTTTCGGGCAGGAAGCCACCGACATTAACGAGTTGAAAAGCCTGCTGATGCAGGACTTGTATAAGAATAGCGAAGAGGTTCTTCGGGCGCAGTCCCTCCAGATCGATTCGCTGAAACGCGACCTGAACAAATATCACAGTTACAATCATCTTACGTCCGAGCTGATGCCGGAAATGAAAGTCCTTTTCCCTTATATCAAAGAAGTCTCTTGTGCGCATACCTATCTGATGGATATGGATAGCATTAAACCCGATACCGTCCTGTTAGTCTACCTGAAAAGCAAAGAAAAAGTACGTGAGGCGGAACAGGAAAAGATCAAGAAATGGCTTGCCGCGCGTGTAGAACAAAAGAAAATCAAATTAATTATTGAATAACGAACAAAGAATGAATCGTATGAAGAAGTTGTGGGCAGTGTTACTGCTTCTCGTTGCTTCAGGCCAAGTGTTTGCCGATGAGGGCATGTGGGTACTGAAAGAGTTGAATAAACAAAACCTGGAGAGGATGAAGGAGTTGGGATTTACTCCGTCTTACGAACAATTGTACAGTGAAACTGACCCGTGTGTAGCCAATGCCGTGGTGATCTTCGGAGGAGGATGTAGCGGTATCACCGTCTCTAATGAAGGACTGATTTTCACCAACCACCATTGTGGTTTCGGTTCGATCCAGCAGTTAAGCAGTGTGGAACACGACTACCTGAAAGACGGTTTCGTTTCCCAGAGTAAGGAAGAAGAGTTGCCGGTTCCGGGCCTGACGGTCCGCTACCTGCGTGAGACGGTGGATGTGAGCGATCGCATTAATTCACAGATAGCTTCGATCAAGGAAGAGCACCTGCGTCTGGCCGCAGCCGACTCGATCGGGCAGGCGATGGCCGATTCTGTAGGAAACACGGAGTTCCAGGCTGCCGATGTCGTGCCTTTCTACAATAATAACAAGTATTTCCTGATCGTCTATGATGTCTTCAATGATGTCCGCATGGTATTCGCTCCGCCCAGTTCGGTCGGAAAATTCGGCGGCGATACGGACAACTGGATGTGGCCGCGCCATACGGGCGACTTCTCCGTCTTCCGTGTCTATGCCGATGCGAACGGCAATCCGGCTCCTTACTCTGACAAGAATGTCCCGCTTCGTCCGAAACGCTGGTTCAAGATCTCATTGAAAGGCGTCCAGGAAAATGACTATGCCATGATGATGGGATTTCCCGGCCGTACCAATAAATATTATACTTCCTGGGAAGTGGCGGAACGCCGTGATATTGACAACACGATCCGTATCCACATCCGTGACTTGCGCCAGAAAGTTATGTTGGACGAGATGTTGAAAGATCCAGCTGTCCGGATTCAGTATGCCAGCAAATATGCAGGCTCAACGAATGCTTACAAAAATGCGATCGGTAGCAACTGGGCCATAAAAAAACGTAATTTCGAACAAATGAAAAAGGAGGAACAGGACAAACTGATTGCCTGGTCCAACAAAATGTGCGAACCGAGCACCCCGATGCCCTGATGGCGATCGAACAGATCGTATCGGACCGTAAAGACCTACGTTTCCGCAGTTGGATGTTGGATGAAGCGATCCTGCGAGGAATTGAATTTACAAGTGTGCCAACCCAAATGGATATGGTCATAGAAGCCTTGAAAGGGAAAGACAAAAAAGCCAGACAGGAACAACTCCGGCTGTTGGAACGGGCTTATCATGGATTTGCCAACAGCAATTACTCGGCCGACGTAGATAAGAAAATCGCCAAAGTGATGCTGAAAGAGTACCGCAGCCAAGTCGATCCGAAAGCACAACCGACCTATTTCGAATTAATCGACAAGAAGTTCAAAGGAAACACAGACCGATTCATCGACTATCTGTTCGAGAAATCCATCTTCGGCAGTGAGGATAATTTCAATAAATTCCTCTCTCGTCCGTCTGTCAAAGCACTGGAAAACGACCCGATGATTCTTTTTGCCAAGTCTGTCCGTGCAGAAGAAGCCAATCTGAAGAATGCGTTAAAAGAATTTGAAGATGGGTATGCAATGGCTCACCGTAGTTATGTAAAAGGTTTGCTGGCCATGTACGGCGATCGTGCCAATTTTCCCGACGCCAACTTTACCCTGCGCCTCACCTACGGACAGGTAAAAGGGTACAGCCCGCGCGACTGCGACTACTATGGCCATCAGACAACACTGGACGGAGTGATGGAAAAAGAAGATTCCACCAACTGGGAATTCGTAGTACCAACCCACCTGAAAGAACTGTATGCTGCCAAAGATTTCGGACGCTACAAAACTTCCGACGGAAAAATGCCAGTTGCCTTCAGTACAACCACCCATTCGACCGGTGGGAACTCCGGTAGCCCTGTGATGAATGCAGACGGTGAACTGATCGGTATCAATTTCGACCGCAATTGGGAAGGAGTCGGCGGCGACATCCAATATCTCCCCGATTACCAACGCAGTATCATTGTCGACATCCGCTACGTTCTCTTCATCATGGACAAATATGCCGGAGCGGGATATTTGTTGGATGAGATGGAAATTGAAGAATAACTTTACACCAAGAGAGACTTGGCAGATCATAACGCTATGCATTAACTACCCTAACTCATAAAGATAACACTATGCTTTACGGGTGTTATATTTTGTTTTTCATAAAACAAACTGTCGGCAGCATTCTCAAAAGGGTATAGGCTATTTCCGAAAAGCCTATACCCTTTTTATCATCTCCCTATAGCCTGTCCTCGTATAGGTCATAGGCTATATTTTTTCACCTTTAGGCTATCTTCCAAGGGACAGGAAACCTAATAAAACGACTCACGACTACTTTTGAATAAATGTTTTCGACAACTTTATGATTTACCATTCACCTTTTAATCATATGCTTTGTTTAACAAGGCTTATGGAAGGTGAAGGTAATTCGTAAGAGTGAAGGAGGACATGAGCTTATCTTCATCTCTTAAACCTTTATGAAACAAAAGGTACAAGCAAAAGGTGACAACAAAAGCTATCAGTTACACCAGCAAAAGCTATGACTTATGGGATGAAAAGTCATCGGTTATTGCCAGAGAAGCACTTTTTGCCATCGCTTTCCGGATATTATACCTATAAACCAAACATGCCGTCACAAAATAAAATGCACACTGTACCCACAAGGTAATATATTCGGGTTGTATCTCGCTCATCGAAGCCCCCATCGAGTTCAGCTTGACATAGGCCATTGTCGCCGGGGCTGCCGGGATGAGATAATGCACCAAATTCCAATACCAAGGCATCAGTTCCATCGGGTATGAGACACCGGAAAGAAAGATGAGGCCGACAGAGAAGAAGGCGATCATCAGAAGCGGCGCATCGGAGTCCGTAAAGAACAGGGACGCCGTAAGCCCGAAAAAACTAGTCGCCAACAAGAAAGGAATCATCAGCATAATGACATATAGCGGGTTGCCGATATCTGGGAGGCCGAACATCAAGGGGATCAACCCTAATAGGAACAAAGCGAAAACCGCATACAACATACCATAGACAAATGTCTTGCCGATCACAACCTGCGCCATCCGTTCCAAAGAGAGGTTCACAGGATTGCCGGCAAAACGGACAATCAAGCCGCTATGCCGTTCGTCGCCACTAATCATAGCGATCACCATCATCAACGTCTGGAAGATGATCACGACCAGAACCGAAGGAATCAGGTAAGTTCCATAACCCTCAGTCGGGTTGTAGAGGGCAGTCCCGACCACCTCGACTGCCTGGGCAGAGGCTAGCTTCGTGGTAGCCTCCTTA
>ERZ779880.2641-NODE-2641-length-12306-cov-3.229206_pt1 | contig 12306 bp, 7 predicted proteins | sample MGYA00511555_ERZ779880 | MGnify/ENA primary metagenome ERZ779880 (study PRJEB29588, sample SAMEA2145815) | human gut metagenome | biome: human gut; feature: human-associated habitat; material: faeces | place: Denmark | collected 2008/2010 ...
TATTCTTGAATTCAAGAAGTGGTTGCTTGAAAATGAATGCCTCTATGTCTGCATGGAATCCACTGGTAAGTACTGGATTCCGGTCTTCAATCTTCTTGAAGATGAAATCAATGTTACTATTGCTAATCCCAAGTGGGTTAAAGCTGTTAAAGGTAATAAGGATGACACAAAGGATTCGAAATGGATTGGAGATTTGTTCCGTTTAGGACTGGTAAGGGGCAGTTATATACCTTGTAAAAAAATTCGCATTTTACGTAAATTCACAAGATATCGCTATAAACTTGTGTCCTGCCATTCCAGTGAAAAGAATCGGTATCAGAATGCGCTTACTGTTTGTAATGTCGCGTTAGACTCTGTTGTTTCCGATGTTTTTGGGAAGTCATCCACATCCATCATTGACTACCTTTTAGGGCAGTCTGGAACTTCTATTGACCATGTAAACACATTGGTACCAGGCACTTTTACAATTTTGATATTTTAGGGGACACATCATATCGAGCCAGTAGGGACACATTGTGAGCCACCGTCCCTGGCACCATGGCTCGCACCCTTAGCTGGACGCACTGCCTAGCACTGCGTCCTTTGTGCTATCTGTCAAGAGAGCCATAAATTACAGACTCTCTTTTATTATATAAAAAATACTTCGTTAAAACATCTTCTTCTACCTTCTTCCAATCTATGGGTCTTATATTTTCCTTAATTTCCATGATAAATTCCTTATCAGGCGGAGTCAAATTCAAAAAATTTCCAATATAACTTAATTTCTTAGGAATGCTCTTTTTTGACGTACTGATCAGTTGAAATCGGTATATTGATAAATATCCATACTCATCGGCTTCAAAATCTCGATTTTTCCACTTACCATGCGCATCAATAATAAATTTATCCGAAAAATCATTGCTATTTAAAACCGATGCCTGAATATATTCAAGTTTTTCTAATTCTTCTCTTGTTTTCGGTATTTCATTATTTTCTGTTAATTTAATGTATACAACAGGAATTACATGCCCAGGCCACCATATACTCTCTGCGATTTTGTAAAATAAAAGATATTTACCATTTAATCCTCGCTCTTTCGCATATTCACCTTCTAACTGATACGCGTACATATCACCTACTTTCCATTGGCAATGATATAAACGATACTGCGACACTTTTTTCTCTGATGGCTGCAGTGTATTTAATTTTTTCCGCAATTCATTCAATACCTGTTTTCTTTTTTCTGCCATTTTCGGATTTTCATGTTCCCATCTTTGAAGGTTTTTCATATCATCAAGATAATACAATGCCTTCTTTTTGACTTCTTCCTGTAATCGCCCATAATTCCACTGCATATCTGCCATTGCAAACCAAAATACTGGAGCATCATCTTCATCACTACAAGCCCATTCAAATTCGGCAATCATTTCTTTTGAAGCCTGCTCTCCATTTTTTCCTCGGTGAAGTTTATCTACATATATTCCTCTTACATCTTCAGTTACATCATCTGAATATAATCCGGGTCCCCAAGCTCCCATATTCTACTCCTTTCAAAGAAACTCCATTTCATATTTTCTGAAATGGAGTTTTTTTCTTTATTTACACTTCCAATACAAACCATTGGTGCCAGGGCCATGGGGGGACAGTGACTGGATTAGTGATCCTAGTGGCTCAAGTCCGCAGACTTTATGCTTTCTGACCCTTACCGCCCATGGCTTCATAGCCAACGTACCCAGTAAAAAAGCCACTTTTACCTGACCCTTCTGGCTATTAGACTTTATGATTTTTGACCCTCACCTGTCTTGAAGTCATAAAGTTTTTGCATTACTTCTTCCTCTTCTTTACTTCTAAATTTATAGATAATGCATATACCACTTTTCACCATATCATATATTACTTGGCGACCTTTTTTTACGGGAAGCAATATTTCATCCTGTATACCTTTCTCTAAATACTCTTCTAATTCTTTTTCTTCATACAATTCATACTTTATGAGTTCTGTTTGGTAATAACTATTATTTTCTTTTATTTTCGATAGCACTGTAATTCTCCCATAAACATCTGCTTCAAAATATTGTGGAAACACTTTCACATCACTATTATCCAAAAAATAATAATAATTGAAATAATATACTTTTCCGTAATAAGATCTTTGAAGATATACTCCACATCGTATTCCATCGTTACTATCTTTATAGTACATAGTTTTTTTCTTTTTAAATCCATATTTTTTAAGCAGTCTATCACAGAGGTTCTTAAAATTTTTAGTGTCCATAAGCGTCTCCTTCACACCTTTTTTCATAAGTGGGAAAAAGCTTCCCCCTATTTTTTAATAAAGTTCTAGTATCATTTCAAATTCATCTCCCAATTCCTCCCAATATCTCATTAATTGTTTTATTCCCTTTTTTACATTTCTTTTATTCATAGGCTTTAATTCATAAATTATTTTTCTGGTCTTATCCACATAATCCGGGCGTAATTTAGAAAGCAGTCTTACTTCCTTTTCTTCTTCGATGAATGCAGTTGTTGCTTTATACCCATTATTAATATAAGTTCCTGCCCGCAGTGAAGATCTTGTATATCCTTTACTTCTATCTAGAGATTTTACAATTTTTGCACTCTCAGGTGTAAAATCAACTGCTTTCTGGATTTTTATTACTGCAGTCGTTTTATCTGCCACTTTATTTGCCGTTTTAACTGCTCGAGTTGCCTCACCAGCTCCCGTCACAAATGGAATTAGATCAATAGCATCTCCAATTAATCCAGCCCAGTTCCACGGATCACCAGGATTAACGCATACCTCTACTACACTCGTTCCAAGTGACACAATATCAAATAAAGTTTCCCAAAAATATCCCTGTATATCTCGTCTTACTACCGGATTATTATAACAATACACATATAGATTCTTATGATACAGCTCCTGTGGCTTCGCAAAGATCACATCCGTGTCATCCGCATTCACAAATCTTCCGACTTCCGGATCGTAATATCTGCTTCCCAGACAATACAGTCCTGTCTCTGGATCGTAGACATACTTACGATAACAAAACGGATTCAATGTTGCAAGAGAAACTCCACTGGTATCTTCTGATGAAGTAACCTTGCCCCAGCTGTTATACTGGTATCTTACCACTACCTTATTGCTGCTGTCAACCAGTCCCACAACATCTCCAAGACCATTATACAGATAGAAATAGTCTGTCTTTCCATTTAATCGAAGCAAGAATGGCTTGCCTTCAGCATCGTACACAAACTGTACCGTAGTCTTAGTAGTACCTGTGTTTCCAGTTGTGGTTCTCACCAGACCGCTCAGTGTACTTCCATTATAGTAATACTTTGTTTCTGTATTACCGCTTGTCTTTTTGACACGCTTTCCATCACTGTCGTAGGCAAAGGTAACCTCTCCTGCTGTTGCAGCAATTCTTTTTAAACGGCGTCCTTCTCCCCAGGTCAGTGCCATTCCTCGCAGCACAGTCGGATTACCGCCTGCATCATAGGCATAGCTCTTTCCATTCCAGGACAGTAACTGATCCTTCCAGCCATCGGTGTGATAGGTAAAAAGATCCTGTGTCTGTACCGTTGAAACCGCTCCCTCTGTATAGGCATATGTCTTTCGGGAAGTCATGTTGCCGCCTGCATCGTAGGCATAAAGCACCGTAATTCCAAGTACACCATTGTTTTCACGAATCAGCTGATTGAGTTCATCATACTGATAGGTGATGACCTTCGTACCGGATGTAATCTTTGTGATGTTTCCCACATTGTCATACTCATAGCTCCAGCTCTCGGTTCCATTTGACATCGCAGAAAGAAGACTGTCCGTATCGGTCAGATGACGAAGGGTTCCATAAGTAAAGCAGTTTTCTCGCTTCCGTCCACCCGGAAGTGTCACGGTTTCCTTTGTGCATCGTGCCATCGCATCATAAGCTAAACTTTGTCTCTGTGTTCCATCGACAGTAAGTCCATAGGATAATCCTGGTCGCTGCGCCTTTGATGCATCTCCGTACACAAAGCCCATCTTTGTCTTGGCTGTTTCCAGACTTTGCACCAGTCGATTTACGCGATTATAACTGTCATAACCAATCTCAAGTGACTGCACTGTATGAGTGTTTGCCACGATCGGCTCACCTGATGTCCCGGTATTCTTTTCCAATGTAGTACTCTGTACGAGTCTTCCGGTCATGTCATACTGATCTTTGTCAATTCGTCCATTTACCAGATCGGTTTCCTTTTCCAGTGTACCGTAATCATCATATTCATAGCGTACGGCGTCGGTACTCTGACCATTCCAGCGTCTGGACTTGATACGCCCCTCTTTGTCATACAGAATTTCCTGCACATCCCCATTTCCATAGGAAATCTTTGTGAGTGGACCATTGTTTGGTGCATAGCCGTAGCGTTCAAGAGTCTTGTCGCCCGCCTTTACCATTGTCTGATTTCCGAAACCATCATAATCAAATACATAAGTGGTTCCACCATGCTTGATACTCTTAATTCGGTCTCCCTCATCATATGTATAGGAAACATCCCTTGTCTGCCCGGATGCAGTTGCACTTACGCCTGTTAAGCGATCTGTTGATGCCTCGTAATGATACTGTGTACTATGATTGTTGGAATCGGTCATCTTTGTCAGAAGAAGGTTATCACTGTCATATGCATAGGAAACGCGTTTCTGTCTGGCATCCATTACACTCGCTACATTTCTAAAATCACTTGTATAGCCCATGTAAGAATAAATTCGTTTTTCTACCTTCTCCAGTACAAAAACCTTGTTGTCCTGAATATCAGAAAATGCCACACTAGACGGGGTTCCTGTTGCAATAACTGCTACCAGATTTGCATAATCTCCCAATTTTACATCAAACTGATAACCCAACTTGTTCTCGATGACATAGCCTGTTCGAAGTTTCTTAAAGCAGAACTTCTGACTGTCTGCGTCACTCTTTTCCTGTAAAGTCGGACGATCGTAGCCATCTGCCCCCTTGCTGCATACATCCACATACAGGGATGGTCTAAAAACAGTCCTTATATAGTACCAGTCTGTGCCGTTTTCCGACTGTGCCTTTGTCAGAAGAAATTCCTCAGCAGGCCAGAAGGAGCTGTAGGTCTGCTGCAGACCATCTCCAATTCTCATGGTGCCATTTGCTGCACGTACATACTGACCGGAATGGCGTGCACGGATACGAAGGAGCATTCCATCCTGTGGTGCCGCACTGACATCACCCTCATCTGCCGGCTCAAAGTACCAGATACTTCTCGGCTCACTGTCAGAACCGGCCGTTCCCAGTTCAATGTTCGCCCTGATTGCAAATACATCATTCGGCGCACTTCCTGCGGAAACCATTACACACTTTTCGTCATTGCTGCACTTGGCAAGAAGCTGGTAGCCGCCTCCTTCTACTGCTTTTAATTTGAATTTCTGTGCATCATGACCGTGATCCGGATACAGCTGAATGTTAGTTCCATCTGCACTCCATCCATTTAAAACGTCAAGCAGTTTTGACTTTGTTCCAGACTGGGATACCAGCTTGATATAGCCTTCTCCGGCATCCTCCACCTTCCACTTCTGATCATCTGAGCCATTGAATGTATACTGCTGAATATTGGAATACGTGGTATCGCCCTGCTGGGTATCTATATATTTTCCGGAACGCTGCTGGCGAATATAGTACACTCTTCCCACTGTAACTGCGGCTGAATTTTTATCTGCCTCAATGGACATAGTTGTCGGCTGTCCCTTTTTGTTGTACCAAAAATAGCTTCTCTGACCCTCGGCACTCTTTGCATACAGCGGCATTCTCTGCGCATTGTAATAAATATCATAGGCAGTGCCGTCCATTGCAGCCATACGGCTGATCTGATCCTTACTGTTATGCTGGAAGGCATTGTTTTCTCTTGTCTTTTTGGCTGTGTTTAAGTTTCCCTTACTGTCATACGTATAGCTCCAGCTGTCATCCTTCATGAACTGAACATCGGTAAAATAGCCCGGATTCATCTGATTGTCATACATGATGTAAAGATGAACCGCAGTATACTGCTTGTTGGTTACAGAGTCCTCATCATCCGTTGATACCACACCGGAAACATACTGCCAGCCGCTTCGATATGGATCAAAATCCACATTTTCCCACTTATGGGTTCCGTCGGCATAGATGACTGCTGCTGCAATACGAAACGTCTTTCCCGGAATGGCTTCTGCCTTTGCAAAACAACCGAAACGGAATACGTCACCTTCGCCGCCTTTCGCATAGATTCCCTGAAGCACGCGCTTTTCTTTGTCAGGCTCTCCTGTGATTCTAAGACAACTTCCTCTCTCACTGTCCGTTACTGTTGTATCGGATGCGACCAGATTTACATGGTTCCAGTCATTTACACCGTTAGTACTGTTTCTTGCAAAGCGGCCATTATTCACCATGTTAAAATCACTCATGCGATCTCCTGTCTCCAGCTGAAAACAGTCAAACCATGCGGTACCTGTTGTGTTGAAAATTCCACCATAGATTGTGACAACCTGTGCGCTGCTTACGGTGAAGGTCTGGCTGACTCGCTTCCATCCGCCGTCAATATCGGTGTCTGTATTTCCTGTCAGAAATTCCAGTCCATATGCCATCGACTGATCTGCAAAACGAACTGCCAGTCCTGCTCCTGCCTGTGCATTGTTTGAAACCGCTGCGACATCCTTTACAAATGTATAGGCAGAAAGGGTATAAGTTCCTGCTTCTAACCAGACCTCCTGAATCACTGCGGCAAAGCTGTTTTTCTGTGTCTTTGTGACTCGAATGGAGGTATCGGCAAAGTATCCCTTGTCCGTAACACGTTCAACGCCCCATGCAGACGCTTCTGTCAGACCGGATGCATTGCCCCAGCCGTCTTCAAACTCACCCATCGCATCAAAGCCGGTATTCTTTAACAGATTGGTTACAAGTTTTCCTGTCAATGACGACTGTCTCAGCTTATGACGTCTGGCACCATCATCATAATGACTGAAAGTGCTGACATGACCGGCATTGTCTGAGATCTCAGCTGGAGAACCAAATCGATTAAATTTCCATGTATAAACATGATTGTCTGCTGTTGATGATAGTTTTCCATCCAGACCAGGCTCTGTGAAAACAGTGGTTCCAAGCTCCGGATAAGTAACTTCAATCTCTGTTCCTGTATGGAAGGTACCTGCCGCATCCGTATATCCTTCTCCAATCTTTGCAATACGTTCCACACCGCAATCGGTTCGGTATCCATATACAATACGTCTTTTATCTGCTCCTTCTGCCCAGATCAGCTTATCGCCGTCATAACCAAAACGACTTGTCTTTCCATCTGGATAGGTAATGTTAGTCAGATGACCGGCGGCATCATATGCAAAGGAAGTACTTCTCTTATTTGCCGTAATGCTGACAAGCTTTGTCAGATCGCTGTTGTAATTAAATACAATTCTCGCACCTGTCGGATCTTCTGCATACTGAATGTAATTTCCGGCACTGTTTGGCCCATACTGACACTTCATTGCATTTCCATATGTATCCTTGATCTGACGCAGATAGCCATCCTGACCAAACACATACTGTACCTCATCCTTATCCTTCATAATGCGATATGAATCATATTCATTGCTGGAAGTCTGTGTAATTACAAGCCCAAGTCCGTCCTCATCCTTGAGCTTATTGGAATCAGAGGTATCCTTGTAGAAATAGTGATTTGTTCCATCGGTATCCGTTAAGACATATGGATAATCACTGTTTCCAGATGCCTTCAATTCCTGCATCAGACTCAGACGAAATTCCTTTCCAAAACGACTCTGTGTATCACAATCAGAAAGGTTGTACACATGACTGACACTGACCGGCATCAGAATACCACCCGTTCCCTCATCTTCATGGATGAAGACAAGATTTCCATTATAGCGGTTGACGTAACCAGTTCCAGTGCGTCCTAACTCCTGCTCATGATAACTATAGTAATCCTCAAGACCCTTTGTACTTCGATAGTACACGATTCCAATCGGATAGCAGTCCGCAGTCAGACCGTATTTATTCACCGGCATATCCGAGGACACAAGCGTTGCCGTTGCATATACATTCTCATTGACTGCTTTTAATGCAATTCCATGGTTGGAAGACGGATTATTGTACCAGCCACGAATCAGCTTTGTCACATCAAATGTCTTCGGCACAGCCATGCCATTGGTATTTTCCAGTGTCAGATAATCTAGTGCTTCTGGCTTAAAGGAAGGCTGATTGTTCCATGTCAGAGTACGCTGATCCCATGCACCTGTTACCTCATGAGCACTGACACGAAAGCCCTGTCCATTGTCTGCTGAAAACTGATACTGATATAAGTTTAATCTTGCGTCCGTGATTACCGCTCCCTTTTCTAACTTCGGAAGTGTATTAAACTTTAAAAAGGTACGGCAAACCTGATACGGCCTGTTTCTTCCAACCTCCAGCTCACTAAAGTTATAGCCATAGCTGCTGTTTGGATCTTTTGAACGCACAAATGCATCATCAATGGTGGTCTGCTTTTTCTCAATACGCACCGTCGGATCAATCGTAACAGGATAAGCTCTGCCTTCATCCATGAGCCATGACGCATCCATTTTAATTGTAATTTCAGAAATTCCCTGTCCTTTTTCAATCTGATAAGCAGCTTTTAAGATTTCTCCATTTTTATCGAATAAAATCGGTGCATCCAAAAAGAATACGGCATTCTCACTTAAATTTTCAGCATTCTCAGGGAAATCCTCTGCACATTCTCTCTGCGTCTTGCACATAGCCACACTGCCATCTGCAAGCACATGCATTGAAAGTCCCGGATGTTTCATCACAAATGTGATTGTTTCTGTTGCAGCCTCTTTCTTTTTCAGAATGATCTCTTCCTTCATTACTTCAGACTCCAGACGATATCTAATATCCATCCCCGGAAGAATCTCTCTAAAATATCCTGCAGATGACAGCTTGGAAAGCTTCAGAAGTTTTTCTTCTTCTGTCTGTGGGTGAATCGAATTTAGTTTAAATTCGACTGGAACTACTGCCACTTCTGGCTCATTCATCTGTGAAAGCATAGCAGGCTTTTCTTCCTGCATTTTTTCTTTCTGTGTTTTCAGTCCCCAGGAAATCGTAAATCCATCTTTCTCAACACTGGCAAGCTCGATGATTCCAGACTTCTCTTCTGTCTGATCCTGCTGAGCACTTCTCGCATTCTGCTTCTCTTCCAGATTAAACAGCATCATTTTTTTCTTATGATCAGTTTGCTTCGGCATTCTCGCAATTCTTACCTTCATTCTGCCCTGTGCATTCTCATATGCCAGCTGATCTTTAGAAAGTACAAGTGTATTGTCGATTGCTTCCCATGCATCATCCTTTTTGAAATGTACTGCCTTCGGATATATAACTGCTGCTTTTTCTCCATTCTTTGTCTCAAATACACGAGAAAAACGGCTTCTTTCCTTGATGCATTCACACACCAGACTTCGTCCTTCCTGCTTTACAGCTTCGATTTTATCAGCTGTAATCATCTCATTAGACTTATTTGTTTCATTTACTCCATTCATAATTCTTTTTCCTCTCTTTTTTGATATTCTCTTTCCTGATGTTTCTGTTCTTTTTCCCCTGCTTCGACCAATTCCCCTTTGGCTCTCTGCATCTTGTTTGTTTCCTGTGCTTCACTCTTCTGTCTGAGAAGATCAATCGCACTAGTTAAAACCTTTGGCACCGGCACTCCCATTAATCCGAGATTTTCTGTAATAGATAACAACTCATTCACCAGATACGCTGCCATCACTGCATTACAGATAAAATCAGTTCCAGCAATCAAATCAAGACGGTAGGCCACCAGCACAATCAGTAATGAGATTCCTTTTCTGCAAAGTCCCTTCCAGCCACTCCTGCTTTCCAGACCTCCCTGTGCAGATTTTTTGCTCTTGTGAAAGATGCCTGCCGCCATCATCCCCGTCAGATAATCCAGTGCCATGCATAAAATCAATGTCTCAAGCATGACACACCTACTTTCTCATTAGGTGATCCGCTCTGACATATCCGGCATATGCTCCTGCAATGGAAATCATGTTCCAGACTGCTCCATCACTTCCCTTTTGTGTACCAAGCACTTCCACAAGATTTCCATTATTCAGACGAGGATAGCTTTCTAAAAGTTCCTTGTCACTTCCGGCTTCTTCATACACAAATGTCCATCCGTCTGGATCATCCACTGATGCCACATAGCGGGCAAACGGCTGTGTTTTCTCATCATCTGGAATTGCCACTCCCCAAAAGGTATGATTTTTGAGCTTTCCCATGTTTACGTAGTGGGTATCCCAGTAATTTCTCCAGTAGCTGCTTCCTCTGTCAGACATAAAGAAATACACGTAATGATCTGTAAAAATCCTCTGTCCTTCAAGAAATACACGAATCACCGCCTCTAAACAGCTGCTTCCCCGGATATCCTGATTTGTTGGTGTGGTGTAGGCATTTTTAATAACCTCTTCGAGTGTTTTTCCAAAGCCTGAACCATCTGCTCCGATAATGTTGTGGTGCAGCTGATCGTACATCGTCTGCGCCACTGCCATCTGGCCGTTCAATCCTTCTGTAGCTGCTTCCGCAAACACAGTTCTCGCTGCCAGATTTAATTCTTTTGCCGTAAGTCTACTTACCGCATTCATAGGTTTGTACCTCCTTCATTTATTTGAGAAATTTGTTCTCTCATAAAGCACACCGTTTTAAGCAGCTTGGGAGGTACTTTTTTGAAAAATTTTTTTAATTTTTTTCAAGGCCCCTTCAATACAGTTTCCAACCGATCTCCGACCAATCCCCAATTTTTGTGCAATTGCCTGTTGACTCATTCCCTTATAAAAATAAAGTCGGATGACTTCCATTTGACGTTTTGTCAGCTTGTCCATAGCCTCATACAACCTGCAAAGTTCTATTTCTGCTAATACCATCTCATTATCCTCCTGCAAAAAATCCACACTTGCCGCTGCAGACCAATCTGAACCGTCACACTCCAACGATACGCATTCGAATTTATCAAAAGTTTTATTGTGATTATGTTCAAGTCGCATTTCGCCTTCCATTAAAAGTCGGATACTCCACTCTTCGTTCTCCAGTAGTTCCTGTTGAATAGTAATTCGAGTCCTATTGTCAAAGTCATATGTATATTCTTTGCAGCGATCCACTGCCATAACGGTTCGCGCACCATCTGCTTCATAGACTGCATATCCATTCTGATAGACTGTCAACAATGCTGTATTCACAACCTTTTGAGCCACTACAGCAGATTTCATTTCCATAAGCTGCTTAAATGTAGGCAGTTTTCCTTCTGATGTGGCACTTATATGCGTTCTTAACTCCCTCAGCGTAACATGTTCATTTTGTGCAATGATATTCTCCATTTTTTCCTTTCCCCTTAATTCAGAAAGAGAAGAATACCAACAGCGCATTAAAATAAACTATGTACATAAGAGACATGGTATCTGCCCAATTTTAGCGAATGGCAAAAAAATTCCAGAGGCAGACTCAGTAATCCCATACACATTCCTACAGAATCAATTGATCAATCATTATTCTGTAGGCTTTGCTATGGTATCCTTCGCCTTCTCTAGAATCAGGCTAAAAAATAATTTTGTTTTTTGAACTGATCTTATCATAACAAAATATACGCGTTCTTTTGGCGGCATATATGCCACATCTATGTGGCGAATTTACCACACTTTTTTGTCAAATAAAAAATGCCATTCAGCTTTAAGGGCTAAATGGCATTTCAACTTATTATCGTACCTTTATTTTCTTTACACAAATATGCATCGATTGTTTCGTTTATTATATTTTGATGTACAGGATTTAATTGATCATATTTCTTTTGTATTGAAGCTCCTCTTTTTAAATTTTCCTTATCAAGCAAATCATCTATCGTTACATCAAGTGCTTCTGCAAAATTTTTTAACTTTTTAAAGTTCATTGCACCTTTTGTTCCATTTTCATACCTTGAGATGTCAGCACGATCAACATCCACGGCAATCGCTAACTGCTTTTGTGTCCATTTCTTTTTCATTCTACAATTTCTTATATTTTGCCCCAATATGTACTCTTCGCTGTGTACATTAATCATGCTCTACACCTCCTTTCTCATTTGTACACCTGTCCCATAATAACATTTTTTGTCTTTTTTGACATAACTTCTTTTCGCATTAATCGCCCTGAACACTTGTTCTCTATCTGTTATACCGCATTTTCATCAATATGTCAATATCTATTCGAACTTTTGTTCCTAGCAACTCGACTGCATTCTAGTAAAAACACAAAAAAAGCCTGAAAGCTCTTTTCTTGAACTTTC
>ERZ779880.2646-NODE-2646-length-12278-cov-22.563119_pt1 | contig 12278 bp, 10 predicted proteins | sample MGYA00511555_ERZ779880 | MGnify/ENA primary metagenome ERZ779880 (study PRJEB29588, sample SAMEA2145815) | human gut metagenome | biome: human gut; feature: human-associated habitat; material: faeces | place: Denmark | collected 2008/2010 ...
CCACGTTCAATCTTGGAAAGGCTCTGCATATTGATACCGATTTTGTCCGCAAGTTCCTGTTGTTTCATTCCTCTGTATTTTCTTATGGTTTGTATGTTCTCTCCTAAGAAACTGATTTTCTTTTCATAATGCTCCATAACTTAGTATAACCGCTCCTTTCGTTGCTTTTTTGACGTTTATAAGCATATCATACTTAATCTATATCCAAAAGTCAACAAAAACTTCTTGACAAGTAATTCTAATGGCGTTATTATCGTGTTAGATAGAGCGATTAAGCACGCTAGGGTCAATCACACGCTTGAGTAAGCATATAGAATAGATATTTTCACTTTGATAGCATGAATAGGCATGGATTATCAGACTGAAAATCGGGTTTCTGACTGGGCTGTTCCGTTTAGCCACGAGCCTTACAAGGCTCGTGAGCGTTAAGAACGGGGCAGACACAGGAAGAAAGGGAACGCCTTTAGGCGTTCGTAAAGGGCGTATATGTAACACCGCCCTGCGCATACATGTCATAGTACCTAGAAACTGTGATAAATAAAGGAAAAAACACGATTTTTACCCCGCAAAAAAACGGGAAGTACGAAAGGAGTAATGCACTATAACTGCACACAAAAATTTATCCGTTAAGATTGATTACATCAGTATTGTATTTGATACGGCAACCGCTGAAGATGTAATCATGCACATTTTAGGTTTACCGACTGACATTTTCAATGTCTATCCGGCAAGCATTAAATACAAAACCTATCAAGCACGCTGGCAGATTGGAGATATTTATGTATCGGGGGACGCAAGAAAAACAGAGGACAACCCACAAGGGTTAGGCTGTTATCTTGTTATGACTGGCAGAGGTTGTGATGATATTTTCTGTATTCTCGACAGTAGGAATTATACCTTTGGGGATATGTTCCGACGTTGTGAGCGAAGATACGGACGGGATAACTTCCACTTCACAAGACTTGATATTGCCATTGATGACAAAAACGAAAAGCCATTCTTTACCATAGAGCAGATAAAGAAGAAATGCGAAAAAGAGGAATTTATCTCCAATAGTGAGGGCTACCACTTTGATGAAAGCAAGTTTGACGATTTCGACACCGCAAAGACTGTTTATATCGGTGCTGGAAAATCTGGATTATCCTACCGCTTTTATGATAAGGATAAAGAAGTCTGTTCAAAACATAATAAGACGCTTGAGGAAGTCGGCAGTTGGAAACGGACAGAAATGCAACTGCGTGATGATAAGGCTCATGCTTTTGCCATGACATTCAAGGACAGACCGCTGGAACTTGGGGAACTGGCTTTCGGGCTACTGGCAAACAACCTACGCTTTGTCGTGCCAAACAGAAACGAAAGTAATAAAAGCAGGTGGAAAACGTGTCGATTTTGGGAACGCTTTTTAGGGGCTGTGGAAGTCTTGAAACTGCAAGTACCAAAACAGCAAAATTCCCTTGAGGAAACACAGCAATGGCTCACAGAGGGTGGCGTGATTTCCGCTGTCAAAAGTTTTTACTTCTTGGAAGAACATGACGCATTAGGTGGACTGGAAAAAGTGGGAACTATGCTTGATAAGGCAAGATACAGCAATTCCCTTTCCAGTAAATTAACCGCCCATTTACAGAGGATAAACCGCACCGACCTTATCCCCTATATCCAGTATGACACGAAACATGGGAAAGGGGGTATCTGATGAATAACAACGATATTCCCGTATGGGAAAAATACACCCTTACCATTGAAGAAGCGTCAAAGTATTTCCGTATCGGAGAAAACAAGTTAAGACGATTGGCAGAGGAAAACAAGGACGCTGGCTGGCTCATTATGAATGGCAACCGCATACAGATTAAACGCCGACAGTTTGAACAGGTTATTGATAAATTGGACGCAATCTAATGCAAATGAGCCTTGTATGTGTTATGATGAACACAAGTCATATCAAGGTTCTTTCCAACAAGGAAAGGAGCAGACACCATGAAAGAAAAAAGACGGGATAACAAAGGACGTATCCTGCATACTGGAGAGAGCCAACGAACAGACGGAAAATACTTATATAAATATGTGGACGCATTTGGAAACACAAAATATGTGTATGCTTGGAGATTGACACCCACAGACCCGACACCAAAGGGAAAACGGGAAAAACTCTCACTTCGTGAACTGGAACAGCAGATAAGACGGGATATTGAGGACGGTATCGACAGCACAGGCAAGAAAATGACACTTTGTCAACTCTATGCCAAACAGAACGCACAAAGGGCAAATGTGAAGAAAAGCACAATGAAACAACGGGAACAACTCATGCGGTTATTGAAAGAGGATAAGTTAGGTGCTAGGAGCATTGATACGATAAAACCCTCTGACGCTAAGGAATGGGCGTTACGCATGAAAGACAAAGGCTTTTCCTATAACACCATTAACAACCATAAACGCTCGTTAAAAGCGTCATTCTATATCGCCATACAAGACGATTGTGTAAGGAAAAACCCTTTTGATTTCAAGTTAAGTGAAGTCCTAGAAAATGATACCAAAGAGAAAGTCGCATTGACAGAGGAACAGGAACAAGCCTTACTCTCATTCATCAAGACGGACAATGTGTATCACAAGTATTATGATGATGTGCTGATACTGTTAAAGACAGGACTTCGTATCTCGGAACTGTGCGGACTGACAGTAGCCGATATTGATTTTAAGAATGAAGTTGTGATTATCGACCACCAGTTACTAAAGAGCAAGGAACAGGGCTATTATATTGAAACGCCTAAAACAAAGAGCGGAATAAGGCAAGTGCCATTAAGCAGAGAAACAATACAGGCATTTCAACGGGTTATGAAGAAACACCCAAAGGCAGAACCATTTGTGATAGACGGACGGAGCAATTTCCTATTTGTCAATCATAAAGGCAAGCCCAAAGTTGCGATTGATTACAACGCCTTATTTGTCCGTATGATAAAGAAATACAACAAGCACCACAAGGACAATCCCTTGCCACATATCACACCGCATACGCTACGCCATACATTCTGCACAAGGCTGGCAAGCAAGAACATGAACCCAAAAGATTTACAGTATATCATGGGGCATTCAAACATCAGTATCACAATGAACTGGTATGCTCATGCGTCCATAGATACCGCAAAATCAGAGGTTCAGCGTCTAATCGCATAAAAGTATTTACCACGATTTTAACCACGTTTGATAGAGAAAATATAGGAAGATAGACCTAGATATGTGAGGTTTACCACAAAAGCAAAATGCCCGTAGAGCCGATAAAATAAGGCTTTGCGGACATTTAAGAAGATATAAAAAGATAGTCAAAAAGACATATATAATTTATGTAGAATTATTATAAAGAATTTTGAATTCAATGCATTAATGCAGATATTTCTGTGTTTTATTGATTCACTTATTATATTATGTTTTGCACCTGTTGAAAATGCAAATAATGAGTTAGATGATAAGGACAAACAAATCTATAAAATGCGGACACGGAATATTCTGATTTTGGAGTTGTTAGCATTTTCAATACTTTTTATTGGTAATCAACAGTCTTGGAGTGGTATAATAATTATGTCTGTAACAGTTGCAACAATGTTGTTGAGCATTGGGAAACTGCAGAATATTATAATGAATATAAGGTGAACTGTATGAGGTACAGGATTGGAATTTGTGATGATGAGATATCAACATGTTCGGAAATAGAAACATGTATTCAGCAAAGATTTAGGAATAAAAGTGATAGTGTTGAGGTATTTGTCTGGAATAGTGCAGAATCCTTCATAAATGATGTGCCAGAAAAGACTGATCTGGATATATTATTTCTTGACATAGAATTACCAGAAAAGAATGGTGTGGATGTTGGTTACTATATAAGGGAATCAATGATGAATGTAGGAATGCATATAATATATATTTCTTCTAAGACATCTTATGCATTAGATTTGTTTGATATACATCCGTATAATTTTTTTGTGAAGCCATTAAGTTGCGAAAAGATATGTTCGGAAATAGAAAAACTCCTCCAGCTAGACAGACAGGATAAGAGATTTTTTACATACATTTATAATAAAAGTCAATATAAGGTTTTATATGGAAATATTATATATTTAAAAAGTGATAAACATCAGATTAACATAATTTGTTCTGATAGTGAAAAAAGATATGTGGGAAAGCTGAAGCAGGAGTTAAATAGACTCCCGGTTTATTTTGTTATGGTTAATCAGTCCATAGTAGTTAATATTAGACATATTAAAGAATTTTTACTTAATGAGATTATAATGGATAATGGGGATTATATTGCAATAAGCAAGAATTATAGGAAATCGTTCAATATGCAGATATTGGATTTGCAAATGGAGCAGGATAATATATGAGAATGTTTGATATAGTATTGACTGTAATAATTGAGTTAGCCAGAATTTTTATTACATTAGAGTATTTTAGGATATTTCTGGATTGCGAAAGCAGATTTAAGGAAATGTTGGCAGGTTTATTAGCATTTTTATTAACAACGGGGTGCTACTTGATAATCAGTAATAATTATATTAATACATTGTCTACAATAGCAGGGATAATTATAATTTCACTGGTATATGAAGGGAAAATCCGGAGCAAATTGTTACTTAGTATACTTTGTTATTCAATAATGGTAGCTTTGGATTTCATTGTTTATATGGTGACAGCAGTTAATATTGTTACAGAGCAATATCAGGTAGTTGCTGCATTTGTCTCCGTTTTGTTTTTTTATATAGTTATTATGATGTTAAGACTTGGATTTAGAAAAAAGTTAAAGTCAGAATTTATGGGACAGTGGTATATATTGTTTATCGTATCTATTATGAGTGTATGCACACTTTTTGCAGTCTATAAGGAAAGTGGATTATCTTCATATGGAATACTATTTATGAGTACATCTGTATTGATATTAAATTTAATGCTTTATGTGTTTTATTCTAATATGTTAGATAGATATATATTTATGCAGGAAAATGAGAATCTTAAACAACAAATGCATTATTATGATGCGCAGATGAAGACGAACATTGAGAATGATAAGAAAATAAGAGCTATCCGACATGATATGAAACATCATATAAGGGAGATAAACAGTCTGGCAGAGGCTGGAAAACTATATGAATTAAAGAAATATTCAGATGAATTGATGGGAGATATAAATGGTTCGGAAACGGTATTTAATACTGGAAATATCACATTAGATGGAATTTTTAATTATTATAATGGAAAGTTTAAGGATAAATGTATAGAAACGGATATTAATGTAGTTGTACCTGAAAATATGGGGATTAGTGCAATGGATATTAATATAATTATGGGTAATTTGCTAGATAATGCTTATGAGAATGCTATTAAAGTAAAAGACTCTTATATAAAAGTGAATGTAAAATATAATGGAAATATGTTATATATATATGTATCCAACACATTTGATGGGAAAGTAGAAGAAGAAAATGGTAATATTGTCAGTCTGAAGGGGAAAGAGCATGGTTATGGTTTGGAGAATATAAACAGGATTGCAGAAAAATATGGAGGAAATATCAAGATTGAACATAGTGATAAAAGGTTTGTAGTAAGTGTTATTATGTACATTATCAATTAGACAAAATAAAGCACGAGTGTTTTCTGATAATTGAATAGTCAGAAAACACTCGTTTCCATTCTCACACATGAAATATCTCAACAAGAAATATCATAGCAAGTCCGTAATAAGTTACAACGGCAACGAGGTCGTTCACAGTCGTGATAAGCGGACCTGACGCAACAGCCGGGTCAATGTGTATCTTGTGGAAGAACATAGGAATAATAGTTCCCACAAGGCTTGATACAACCATCGCAACAACAAGAGATAATCCGACGCAGCCAGATATTAAAAATGCTGACATCCACGCATATTTCTTGAAGATGTGAATATAAACTCCCAAGAATACAAGTGCCATAATTCCAAGACTTGCACCATTAATGAAACCAATCTTCATCTCTTTGAAGAGAAGAGATAACTTCTTCTTGGCACTCAAAGTTTCATCCATAAGTACACGGATAGTTACAGCAAGTGACTGTGTTCCGACATTACCAGCCATGTCAAGAACTAGAGACTGGAAGCATATTACAATTGGAAGGACAGCAACTACAGATTCAAATATTCCTACAACTGATGAAACTGCCATTCCAAGAAACAGCAGTATAATAAGCCAAGGCAGACGTTTCTTGATACTTACAAGAGTTGGCTCGCTTAAATCATCTTCTGAAGTAAGACCGGCGAGCTTTGCATAGTCATCACTCATTGCATCATCAACGAGTTCAACGATATCTGTTGCAGTAAGGATACCGCATATTTTTCCATCATCAGTAAGTACAGGAATGGAATCCTCTTCGTAATCTGCAATCTTATCAATACATTCATTGATATTTTCATGCTCATATACATAAGGGTATGAACTGCTTATTATGTCGGCAAGGTTATCATTCTGTCTTGCTATAATTAAATCCTTTAAGTCAATTGCACCGGCAAATTTGCCAGCACTATTGACTACATATATAGTTGATATGTTATCATGTTCGCCAGCCTGCTTGACAAGGGCACTCATGGCTTCTCTTATAGTAATGGTGTTAGGTATGCACACAAAATTGTTAGTCATGCAGCTACCAATCTCATCATCTTCATAAGAAAGAAGCTTTTGGACATCTTCCTTTGCATCAGCGTCTAAGTGTTCAACAATTTCATTCTTCTTAGTTTCTGACAAATCGTCAAGTACATCAACCGCATCATCGGAATCCATGTAAGATACTACACGTGCAGCTTTCTCTAATGACAGTTCTTCAAGATATTTTTCAGTATCATCAAGATAAGAGAAAATCTCAGCAATCATATGTTCATCAAGAACGTTATATATATGCTGTCTTTCAGCAGGTGTAAGAAGAGTGATTGCTTCAGCAATATCTTTTTCATGATACTTAGAAAGTGTCTTAACTAATTTCTGTGAATTCTTAGATAACTTAAAAATCCTGACAAGTTCTTTTACATAATCTTTCTTAGGGAATAATACTTTGTTCATTGTGACCTCCTTCTTGCCTGAATTGGGCATAAAAATACATCGCTACAGATGATTGTGATAGTAAGGATCCTCTGATGCGATGTATAAAAGGCACAATTTATTAGAATGTGGTTATGAGATTCTCACAGACAGCCACATTCTGAGCCTACGCTTATAGTATACACCGCAGTTCTTACTTCGTCCTATACGATCGCAACTATCCATGAAAATCCACCTCCGTTCATAATCAGATATTTTACGGGCTGATTGTATCATAATATTTTTTAAAAAACAACAAAAATGTGTTACAATATTTTAAATATTATACAGGCAGGTAAGAGTATGACATTACAGCAGTTAAAATACATTGTTACAGTTGCACAGACAGGCACGATTACTGAGGCGGCCGGGAAATTATACATTTCCCAGCCTAGCCTTACTAATGCAATTCATGAACTTGAAAAAGAGATGAATATTACAATATTCAACAGAACTAATAAGGGAATAAGCGTGTCGAAGGAAGGAGAAGATTTTCTTTCTTACGCAAGGCAGATACTTGAGCAGGCAACCATACTTGAGGACAGATATAAGGGGGGTAATGGCGGCAGGAAGCAGTACTGCGTATCGACACAGCATTATTCATTTGCAGTCAACGCATTTGTTGACCTTATAAAGCAGTTCGGGCAGGATGAGTATGATTTCAGCTTAAGAGAAACGCAGACTTATGAGATTATCGAGGATGTTGCAAGGTTAAGAAGTGAGATTGGAATACTGTTCATTAATGATTTTAATGAGGCTGTTATTAGAAAGATTTTAAAGTCATATGAACTTGAATTCCATGAGCTTTTTACAGCAAGACCACATGTATTCATAAGCAGAAAACACCCGCTTGCCCAGTGCAGTGTTATACATAACGGGCAGCTGGAGGAATATCCGTATTTGTCATTTGAGCAGGGTGAGCATAATTCATTCTATTTCTCAGAGGAAATATTCTCAGAAATAGCAAGAAAGAAGAACATAAGAGTCCGTGACAGGGCAACACTTTTTAATCTGCTGATTGGCCTTAACGGTTACACGGTGAGCAGTGGTATTCTTGACAAGAAGCTCAACGGAAAAGACATTATAGCAGTGCCACTTGCTGATGAAGCGGATATGCGTATCGGTTATATAACGCATAGAAAAGGGATGCTTAGCAGACTTGGAAGTACATATCTTGAGGCTATAAAAAAGTATCTTAAGTAGTTGTTAAATGTGTATAAAACAGGTTAGACATAGTTTTAAACTATGATTAACCTGCTTTTTTATGTATTATACAAATGCTTTTTTCAAATTTATAATGACAACATCAAATTATAGACGAGGAGAGCAGGTATGAAGACAGCAGTAGTAGGTTATCCAAGGATAGGAACATTAAGAGAGTTAAAGTTTGCATTAGAAAAATATTTCAGAAAAGAAACAAGTGCAGATGAACTGACACAGACAGCAAAGGAGTTACGAAAGATACACTGGCTTACACAGAAAGAAGCAGGAATTGATTATATCACAAGCAATGATTTCTCATATTATGATATCGTGCTTGATACAGCATTTTTACTGAATATAATTCCTGAAAGATACAAGGAACTTGCGGCTTCAGAGCTTGATAAATATCTTGCAATGGCAAGGGGCTATCAGGGAGAGAACGGTGATGTTAAAGCTCTTGCGATGAAGAAATGGTTTAATACTAATTACCATTATATTGTTCCAGAGGCAGAGGACAGCACTCAAATCAGAATCTCAGCTAATAAACTGTGGGATGAATACGCAGAGGCAAAAGAACTTGGAATTGAGACAAAACCGGTAATCACAGGTGTGTATACTTTATTTAAGCTGTGCAGATTTACAGGTAAGAAGAAAGCCGAGGATTTTATCAATGCATTTGTTGAAGCATATAAAGATGTTTATAGCAAATGTGAAGCTGTAGGAATTCAGTGGCTTCAGTTTGACGAGCCGGCACTTGTACAGGACATGACAGAAGAAGACAGAGAACTGTTTGTCAAAATGTATAGTGATATTTTAGGTGAGAAGAAGTCCTGCAAAATATTGCTTCAGACATATTTCGGAGACGTGAGAGATGTGTATGAAGATATTGTCAAGCTGTCGTTTGACGGAATCGGACTTGATTTTATTGAGGGAAAGAAGACAGCAGAACTCATTGAAAAATATGGATTTCCAAAGGACAAAGTATTATTTGCGGGCCTTGTCAATGGAAAAAATATTTGGAAGAATCATTATGAAAAGACTTTAAATGTGCTTAAAAAGCTTGAAGATAAGGGAATACAGACAGTTTTGTCAACATCATGCTCGCTGCAGCATGTTCCATATACATTAAAGCATGAGAATAAACTTTCGGATGAATATCTGAATTACTTCGCATTTGCAGAGGAGAAGCTTATTGAATTGAAGGAATTAAGTGAGCTTGCCAAGTGTACAGACCTTGAAGGAGACGAAAGATTCAAAGTTAACAGACAGCTTTTTGCAGGTACAAGAAAATGTGATAATGAAGCTGTAAAGAAAAGACTTGCGGAAGTTACAGAGGCGGATTACAGAAGACTTCCTGCAAGAAGTGAAAGACAGCAGCTTCAGAAGAAAGAATTTGTATTGCCAAAGCTGCCTACAACTACAATAGGTTCATTTCCACAGACAAAAGATGTTAAGGCCAACCGTTCAGCTTTCCGTAAGAGTGAAATCAGCGAAGAACAGTATGTTGAATTTAATAAGAAGAAAATTGAAGAATGTGTCAGATGGCAGGAAAAAATCGGACTTGATGTACTTGTTCATGGAGAATACGAAAGAAATGACATGGTTGAATATTTCGGTGAAGCATTGGGAGGCTTTCTGTTCACAGAGAAAGCATGGGTTCAGTCATATGGAACAAGATGTGTTAAACCACCTGTTATATGGGGAGATGTTTACCGCAAGAAGCCGATAACAGTTGAGTGGTCTGTGTATGCACAGTCACTTACAGATAAGATAATGAAAGGAATGCTTACAGGTCCGGTAACAATTCTTAACTGGTCATTCCCAAGAGAAGATATTACAATCAAGGAATCAATTTCGCAGATTGCACTTGCAATAAGAGATGAGGTGCTTGACCTTGAAGCAAATGGAATTAAGATCATCCAGATTGATGAGGCAGCCTTAAGAGAAAAGCTTCCATTAAGAAAATCTGACTGGAATACAGAATATCTTGAGTTTGCAATACCAGCATTCAGACTTACAGCAAGCGGCGTAAAACCTGAAACACAGATACATACTCATATGTGTTACAGTGAATTTACAGATATAATTCCAGCAATAGACGATATGGACGCTGATGTTATCACATTTGAAGCGTCACGCTCAGACCTTCAGATTCTTGATTCATTAAGAGAAAACAATTTTGAAACAGAGGTAGGACCTGGAGTATACGATATTCATTCGCCAAGAATCCCTTCGGTTGAAGAGATTACCCGTGCAATAAAGATAATGCTTACAAAGATAGACAAAGACAAGCTGTGGGTAAACCCTGACTGTGGACTTAAGACAAGAGGTGTACCAGAGACAGAGGCAAGCCTTAAGAATATGGTAAAGGCGGCTGAGATTGTCAGGGCTGAGTTGTAGTGTAGGCATTTGTGAGACTGGAGATGGTTTATTGTGAGGCGGCGGGGTGGATTGGACGTTGAAGTGGAGAAAGTCACAGAGGAAGTCCAAAAGGGACTAGAAAACATGTCGGATTGGACGTTGAAGCAGTGGGAAAGCAAGCAAAAGTCCAAACGGAATGAGAAAACATGTCGGATTGGACGTTGAAGCAGTGGGAAAGCAAGCAAAAGAGTCAAGTCCAAATTTGTGTGTAAATTCATCTTCCAGCTATATTAGTCCGTCTATGCTGCCTTTATCTTCAGGAGATTTGATTGAATGGAGCTTAGTTTGTCATAGTACTCTTTCATATCAAAGATTCTGTGACTGACACTCCAATCATTATGATCATCCTGAAGAACTGCGCCAATCAGTCGTATAATAGATTCCGTATTAGGGAAAATCTGAATGACCTTTTCTCGTCTTCTGATTTCTCTGTTTTCACGCTCTATTATGTTGCTGGTTCTTAATGCAATACGATATTTTGAAGGTAATGCCATGATTGTAATGCTATCTTCAAACCCTTCATCAAGGACAACCATTGCTTCATTTGCAACATCCTGATATTCATCGTATATTGATTCTTTTAGGCGACGGGCTTCTTCAATAGTAGTTGCATTGAACATATCTCGCAATTCAGAAGCTAAACCAGTGCTGTATTTTTTGGGACACTTATCTATGATATTTCTAGTAAAATGAGCCTGACAACGCTGCCATGAAGAACCAGAGAAGCATTCCTTTATTGCTTCAACAAGCCCTGCGTGTGCATCTGATATCACAATATCCACGCCACGTAAGCCTCGACTTTTAAGACTTTCAAAGAAGTCCTTCCAGGTGTTTACTTTCTCAGAATCGTATACTTCAAAACCGAGTACTTCCTTGTGACCTGTATTGTTTATCCCAATAGCGACAAACAATGCTTTGGACTTGACACGATGATCTTCACGAACTTTTAAATATATCGCATCAACAATAATAAATGGATAATGTTCCGGTAATAAACGTTCTTTGAAATGTTTAATTGGAACATCAAGTTCCTTACAAATTTCAGAAACAGTAGATTTAGAGAAAGACTCTCCACAGAGTTCTTCAGTTACTTTTTTGACATTTCTGGTTGATATACCCTGCACTACCATTTCCATCATGGTTGTAATTAAAGCTTGCTCATTACGCTGGTAATTCTCGAATAAGGAAGTCTTAAATGGGACATTACGATGTCTAGGAACTTGTAATTCAATCTTTCCGATGCGAGTAGTTAATGACCTTGTCCGGGTTCCGTTTCTGTAATCAGAACGTTCCTGCGAACGTTCATAGTTATTAGCACCAAGTTGTTCGGTAGATTCAGCTTGAAGAACCTGATTAAGTAAAGCTTCCATAAGCTTGCCAAATGCTTCATCTTTAGTTTCTGAAAAAAGTCCTACAAAAAAATCACTATCTAATGTAAAATGTAATTGAGCCATGGGTTTCATCCTTTCAATTATGTTTTGTGTGGTAACTTAATTATAACTGAAAGATGAGCACTTGGCTCTTTTTATATAGATTTGTAATTTACACCATTATATAGACTTTATC
>ERZ779880.2648-NODE-2648-length-12277-cov-3.121339_pt1 | contig 12277 bp, 10 predicted proteins | sample MGYA00511555_ERZ779880 | MGnify/ENA primary metagenome ERZ779880 (study PRJEB29588, sample SAMEA2145815) | human gut metagenome | biome: human gut; feature: human-associated habitat; material: faeces | place: Denmark | collected 2008/2010 ...
AAAATGCTGATAGATACTGTGTTTTAGCGGATAATCAGATTTTTATTGTGTTTTTTGATGAAAAAAAATCCTCCTAAAATGATAACTATTGTCATGTGTTGTTCGTTATCATCCCGGAGGATTGTGCGTTTCCAATAAAAACCATATAATGCTGTGAAATTATAACATATTATTTCTAAATATGTAATACCCAAAATTAATAATAATCAAATTTTTGTGCTAATTGAGTCAGATCAACCCCACAATTTTCTTTTATTTTGTTCAAAAACGCCGGTATGTCCACACCATAAAGATAATGTGTCAATGTCATTCCATCTGTATTCTTCTTATTACCATATAACCAAAAATACTTCTCCATTCCATCTTTACCATTGATTTTGTCTCTGTCCTTTTGTGCGGCTTCCATCGTTTTTTCTCCTGTCGTTCGCAGTTTTTGCAACGATTGTTTCTGATCCTTTGCTACTGCTTTTTGTGATAGCTCCGCCAAAAACAGCCGGTCTTTACCCGCCAACACATCAATTTTTAAGGTTGGATATTTCTCATCCTTTGTCAACGATAATTTGAAAGTATATGTCACGGAAGAATCTGCCGCTTTCAGAGATATGTCTTCGCGATATTCTTTTTTCGTATTGTTTCGCACGATCGTAACCGAATAGTCGACATTATCCACCATGAGCTCTATTACACGTCCACGAATCGTATCTGACTCATCCACATATAATTTCATTTTCTTCCATACCATGCTGTACTTGTTGGTCATAAATTCACCGGTATGATACACAATATCATACTCCGTACATGCATCAGTAATCCCTTTCGGCTTCACATCCTCTCTGCTCTTCGTGACAGTCTGTCCTTTTTGCCAAAACATGCCAATCCACTTTTGCATCTCACTTTTGAACGTAACTTCCGTCCCCATCGGTACAAACAAGGCTTCGGTCAATTCCGTCTCCAACATAAGATAATCTTCTTTTAGTTCCGATATCTGCAAACAGCTAACCCCACCATTGTCTCCCACATCACGCTTCTGTGTTCCATCATGAAAAGCATTAAAATGTACTGCCTTTTGGTCATTTAATAACACTGTCCCCTGTCCGGTCACCGTGTCTTTATCCATCTGAATATCAGACTGTACCGTGACCTTTTGCAAGCCACTTTTCCTTAATAACTCTTTCCATGCATCGCCAAGTGTAATCTGCGTTGTTAGTCCCAGTCCTTCACTGCTCCTGTCTTTCCAATCTGCCTTCCAGTCACAAAGCTGTTGAATTTCTTCATCCAGCGTTCTCTTCTCCAATTTTTGAACATACTCCGTTGGCGGAAGCTTCTTTTGCTGTTCCTGCTTTTTATAATAGATCACGCCACCTGTACCCAATGCCAAAACAATAATAATACAAATAGCTGCCACAAACCATTTCTTTCTGCTCTGTTTCATAATCCCTCACTCTTTTTACCATAAAACAATATGCTGTTATCTATACAACCATCGTCCACTCGCAAATTCGCCCATCATGCTAATATTCCATTTACCCTAATCAGCTCATCACATTATAAGCCAGTTCCATATTGTTTTTACCCAGTAACTTACATCTGTTGTAGCATTCGTATACAGAAGCTCTTGATACAATTTCGTGAGTGTATTCATATCGATCGCATACCCATCGGCCGCATCAATATAATTAAAAGCACTCTTCTCATACTTTTTCACACCACCATCACATCTCCACTCCGAAATAGCACTTTTCAGAAAACTTCCTCTGCCTAGTTTTCGTAAATTTTTCGGTAAAACAACCTTTTCTAAATAATAATTACCTCGGAAGGATAAAGGTGCCGTCTTGCGAACTGTATCCGGTACAACAAAGGTACTGCCCTTCTTACTCATCGGATAACAGATAAGCGTCGTCATTTTCTTATTGTATAACACACCATTTTGCGACCTGTACTTTGGATTAATCGAAGAAACACGAATACTTCTCGTACGCATCGTCTCGTTCTCTGGCAAGATCCATACACCAACTAAGCCCGTAATCATCTGATAGTCCTTTGCCTATCAATCTTACACCATAGGTTTAAAACTACCATATGTAAAATACTTTGAATGCCTTATTTTACGTATTCCCCTTCTCTTATCTCCTAGGCCAAGTATAACATATCTGTTATTAAAAATAAAACACAATCTTTCCTTTCCCCCTGTCATTTTATATCCGTTTATGGTATCCTTATTGTGGGGTTATTTTTTACCGAATGTTGATGGGAACGTTCGTGTTATTACAAGAAAAAGGAGATTTTCAATGAAACAAATTGGCTTTGATAATGATAAATACTTATCCATGCAGTCTGCACATATTAGAGAGCGCATTTCTCAATTTGGCGATAAACTGTACTTAGAGTTTGGCGGCAAATTATTTGACGATTATCATGCATCACGCGTACTTCCGGGCTTTGCACCGGACAGTAAATTACAAATGCTTTTACAACTTGCCGATCAGGCTGAAATGATCATTTCGATCAATGCATCAGATATTGAGCGTAACAAGATCAGACATGATCTCGGAATTACCTACGATCAGGATGTATTACGTCTGATCGATGTATACAAAAAGAAAGGACTTTATGTCAGCAGCGTAGTTATCACCCGTTACGCCGGACAGCCATCCGCAAATCTGTTTCAAAAAAAATTAGAATCCATCGGTATCCAGGTTTATCACCACTATACTATCGATGGCTATCCAAACAATATCGACAAGATCGTAAGTGATGACGGCTATGGCAAAAACGATTATATTAAAACAACCAGACCGCTTGTCATTGTTACTGCACCGGGACCGGGAAGCGGTAAGATGGCAACCTGCCTTTCTCAGCTATACCATGAAAACAAAAACGGTATCAAGGCCGGTTATGCAAAGTTTGAGACATTCCCAATTTGGAATATTCCTTTGAAGCATCCGGTCAATTTAGCCTATGAGGCCGCAACTGCTGATCTGAATGATGTTAATATGATCGACCCATTTCATTTGGAAGCATATGGTGAAACTACGGTAAATTATAACCGCGACATTGAAATTTATCCGGTGCTCGCCGCCATGTTTGAACGCATCTATGGATACTGTCCATACAAGTCTCCAACAGATATGGGCGTCAATATGGCAGGCAACTGTATTATTGATGACGAAGTCTGTAAGGAGGCGTCAAAGCAGGAGATCATTCGCCGCTATTACCAGTCGCTCAACCGCTATATCAAAGATGAGGCATCGGGTGACGAAATATACAAACAGGAACTCATCATGAAGCAGGCTAAAATATCCGTAAACGATCGTGCTGTTGTTCCGATTGCTAACGAGCGGGCTAAGCAAAAAGGATCGGCTGCTGCTGCAATGGAACTGCCGGATGGAACCATCGTAACCGGTTCTACTTCTGATCTGCTCGGTCCGGCGTCCGCTGTACTGTTAAATGCGATCAAAGTATTAGGAAAGATTGATGATAATGAACATCTGATATCCCCTTCCTTTATTGAACCGATTCAACATCTTAAGACCGGTTATCTTGGCAGCAAAAATCCACGACTGCATACCGATGAAGTACTTATTGCGCTTTCAATGTGCGCTGTATCGGATCCGAAAGCCAAACTGGCATTAGAACAGCTCCCAAAATTGTCCGGATGTCAGCTTCATGTTTCCGCGATCTTGTCATCGATCGATATCAACACTTTCAAAAAGCTTGGCATTGAATTAACCAATGAAGCCGTTTATGAGGGTGCTGCTACAACAGAAACGGAATGATCGTATTCCCGCATGCTATAATAAAAAGTTTCCTATAAAATAAAAAACAGCGTTTTCAAATTTTTTGAAAACGCTGTTTTTCATTTCTTATGTTTTCTATCACACGAAGATTATTCATTCCCCGTATTCTTTTTCATGGCTATCTCAACAACTTTACTGGTATATTCTGCCTTGTCTAAGCTTAGCAGTTCCCTTGCCTGCGACTCACTGACGCCATACTCAGATTGTAACAGAGATACGATCTGTTCTTTGCAGCCATCTGCCTCGTCCTCGATCTCAAGCTGTTTGGCAGTCTCTAAATTCGCATCATATCTCTGCAAACCACGGATCAGCGCATTTAAGGCATCTGGATAATAATTCATAGCATCATAATTTTGATAAGAATCCAATGCTCTCTGTACCTGCATCACTGTTCGAATCTTATTATAGGTATCCGGATCTTTCTCTTTCACCTTCGTTCCTAACACCTCTTGGTACGCCTGCTCGTACTTACCCATCTCAAAGTATTTCATGGCCTGCTTCTTTGAACTGGAGTAACCATGTATGTTTGTGCCAACAATCTCCACCACCAGAAAAGTAACGGTCAAGATAGCAATGATCGCAACACCAACTTTATTGAGCTTGCCGGTAACTTCATATTTTTCAGCTTCTGCCTCTTCTTCCTGCTGTGCTTTTCGCTCGGCCTTTTTGGCTTCTTTTTCCGCTTTTTTTGCAGCTTTTTCTTCGGCTTTTGCTGCTTTCTTCGCTTCTTTTTCTGCTTTTTTTGCTTCCTTTGCCTGCTCTTTTTCTGCCTTTTTCTGTTCCGCCAACTCCGCTTTTTCCGCAGCTTTTTGTTCTTCCTCTTCCTGTGCTTTTCGTTCTTCCTCGGCAATCTCATCGTTGATTACATTACCAAAGACACGCTGAAACAATCCTTTCTGATCTGTTGGCTCCTCTTCCGGATGTTCCTCCGGTGCCGCAATATCTAGCAGATCATCAATAGACACATCCTGTGATTCCGAATCAGCACCAAGCATATCAAAAATATCTGCTGCCTCAGCATCCTGATCTTCTACCAGTTCATCCTTTGATGCCGTCTCCTGCTGCAACGATCCGGTCATATCCAGATCATCCAACAATCCATCTAACATCATATTTAATGCCTGATCATCAGTCGAAGATTCTGATTTTCCGTCATTCATTAACGCTGCCGTCTCTGCTGAATCTCCGCCACTTACATCATCAGAATACAAATTGATATTATCTAATAATTCACTGGTATTAATCGTCGCACTATCACCAGCCGGCTGTAAGATCTCTTCAGTACCTCCGTCGTCGATCGGTGCTGGAATCTCTTCAGGAGTTTCCGCAACCGACATTGGAATCTCTTCGGAAACCTCCTCTACCGGTATTGGAATCTCTTCAGAAGCTTCCTCCTCGATCGGCATTGGAACCTCTTCAGAAACTTCCTCCTCTACCGGCATTGGAATCTCTTCAGAAACTTCCTCCTCTACCGGCATTGGAATCTCTTCAGGAACTTCCTTCTCTACCGACATTGGAATCTCTTCGGAAACCTCCTCCTCTGCCGGCATCGGTGCATCCTCAGACTGCTCGTCTGACTTAAACTCCTCTATCCCTTCCAGATTTTCCAAATCTTCTATGTCCACAAAATCCGCCAAGGAACCCATATCCGCGAAATCAGCCGCATTCAGATCTTCTAATTCTTTGTCTTCTCCTGACATTACCGCAACCTCTTTTCTTCCTTATTGATGGTCCGTTACTCCGATCAAGTTATCTAATGCAGCAACCAACTGTCCAATCTCCGGTTTTGACAACTGGGCATCAGCTCCGAGCGACTCCCCTTTACGACGCATCTCTTCGTTGATCAACGAGGAAAAGATGACAACTGGAATATGGCAAAACTGATCAGACTCTTTGATCAATTTTGTCAAATGGTGTCCATCCATCTGCGGCATCTCAATATCTGTGATCACACAGGATACTTTCTCGTCCAAATTTCCCGACTTATAATAGTCGCATAACCGATCCCAACATTCCTGACCATTGTTCGTTGCCGTTACGTTTACATATCCGGCCTCAGACAAGCAGTTGACGATCATCTTGCTAAGCAAAATAGAATCTTCTGCGATCAAGATCGGTGTATCGTTTCGTTTTCTTCCCGTCAAATGATCGACAGAAGAGGCCTTCAATCCGGTTTCCGGATTAATTCCGGCAACAATCTCCTCAAAATCCAGTATAATGATCAGCTTACCATCAATCTTAACGATGCCTGTCGCCATGCTGTTATCACCACTATTCACCGTAGAATCCGGTTTCAAAATTTCTTTCCAGGAAATGCGATGAATTCCTGCAACTCCGTGTACATGAAATGCAGTATGCAACCCATTAAAGCCCGTTACGATATACATATCTCCCGCCGTATCTGCTTTCTTAGGCAGATTCATAACCACTGCCAGATCAATAATAGAAAGGATCTCATCTCTCGGCATAAATATCCCCTCTACTCTGGGATCTGAATTTGGCACCGGTGTTGGCACCTGATATGGCAAAATTTCCCGCACTTTCGCAACATTAATTCCATAGCTGTTGCCACCAACGGTAAATTCCAAAATCTCTAATTCATTTGTTCCACTTTCCAATAAAATACCTGTATCCATACTCGCGCCTCCTATTTGATAGCTATTTCTGCCTGTTTGTCATCCCGTACAGCTACCAGTGATACATCTGACAAGTTAATTTCCTGATCCACCTCAAACACCAAAACTCCCTGTCTGTTATCTCCAGCCTTAATCTTCTGCTGAAAATATTGCAATTCGCCATTCGCAACTGTATGCTGTAGAAGTCCCACCTGTTTTCCCTCTGACCGCAGGTAAAAATCCGGTTTGTTTTTATGTAAGTCAACCTTTGCATTCGTATTCCCAGTATTTTTGATCCGAAAATATAAGACAAGCAGTTTCTTACCCTTTCCGACTTTACAATACGCGTAATCTGCACCGAGCGAAGATTTCAATTTTGCTGACACAAAGTCTACAGAAACCCCAGGAATTCCATACAATTTCGTTAAAGGAACTGTTGTAGCTTCTGCCTCTCCGTCCTTTCCGGCCGCAGCCTGCCCCGGTTCAGCACTCTGCACTGCTGCAGTTTCTGTCGGTGCCGGCGCAGGAGTAACGATCGGCGTTGGTGTTGGCGTCGGATTTAAAATACTACGGTCATAATCCAAACCATATGCATATTTACTGTCATGTTTTAACAACTCTCCTGCCATATATTCCGCTGCTTTGCCGACATCCAGCTTTGATAAATCAGGAACACTCGTGCTGCATCCGGTCAATGCACACGCGGCAGTGAGTACAGTTGCTATAATTCTCTTTTTCATCCTGCACTACCTCTTTTTATTGCGGGCATTTCATATGATTTTGCCCATACATTCAATATCTTTATACTACCATATTACCGCTATATCAGTCAATCGTCTTACAATCGAGTTCAAACCAAAATTCTACACCATTGTCATGATTGATCACCCCACATTTCTGATTCATAGAATCCATGATCGCTTTGACAATCGACAGTCCAATTCCGTTGCCTCCATAGGCTCTGGTACGCGCCTTATCCACCTTATAAAACTTGACCCATATCTTATCAAGTTCTTCCTCCGGTATCGTCTTACCGGTATTGAATACAGAAATGCGCTCAACATCGCCTCTTTGCTCCATAGTTACTCGTATAACCCTTTCACCATCCACATGATTAACTGCATTGCTGATATAGTTTGTAATAACCTCTTCGATCATATACTCATCTGCCCACACATAAACCGGTTCCGTTTCATAAAATAAAATCTCTGCATCCTTTTGTTCTGCCAGCAAAGTTGCGGAATTAACCGAAGAACGAAGTACCTGTACAATATCAAAACGTTCAAAATGCACTTGATCACTGCCGAACTCGATCTGATTCAGTGTCAAAAGTTTTTTTACCATTTTATTCATTTTATTTGCTTCATCAATAATGACTTCGCAATAAAACTCCCGGCTCTCCTGATCATCGTTGATATTGTCCTGCAACCCCTCCGCATATCCTTGTATCAATGCGATTGGGGTTTTTAATTCATGCGATACATTCGACAAAAACTCCTTACGCATCTCATCAATCTGTATTTTATTTTGAATATCTTTTTGTAATTCATTGTTCGCTGATTTTAATTCCAAAATGGTATTTTCTAACTTATCCGAAAGAGCATTAATACTGTGCCCTAATAAGCCGATCTCGTCTTTTGTGTGTACCGGATAACGTACATCAAAATCAAGATTTGCCATCTGATTAGCAATATCTGCAATCTTTAAAATTGGTTTTGCAAAACTATTGCTGACCACGATCATCAGCAGCATACTGACAACAACCGCTCCAACCGCCACATACCCAAGAAAATGATTAAAGATCGCCACACTCTCAGTCATGCTTTGATAATTCGTCCGCATATAGACAAACTGTCCGGACTTTAACTGACCAAACAATTCAATATACTCCGAACCTATTCGATCATCCATTATCTTATAAACTGAATAATTTTCGGATTCCGTAATCTTTTTTTTGGAATCACCACGTTCGCCAACACTGCCACCCCTTTCCAGCCCGAGCACATATTCCCTCGTCTTCTCTTCGACTGTCTTGCTCTGCCGTTCAGAAATGGTATCCGAAGATGGATAATCAAACGAATACATAATATTACCCAAAAAATTAGTCAGCTCAAACAGATAAATGCTATAGGAATGGTTTGCAGACATAATATCAATCTCACGTACACTTTTGTCGGACAATTGGCCATTCTTACTAAGCTGTGGCTGATCCTTCTGCGTTATCGTGTTGACCGAATTGTACGAATCCACCAGCATGGAAACCTTTTTGTGCTGGTAATATCCCGGAAGCAATGCATAATTTAACATCCAAAAGGCGCATAATGTAAAACCCAAGATCAAAAGCATCGTTATCATTAATTTTGTGCGGATCGACATGCCACGCACGTTACAATTTTCACGCTTTCTCATACTTCAAATTTATACCCCATTCCCCAGATTGTTTTGATATATTCGCCCTTGTCACCTAATTTACTGCGCAATTTTTTTACATGCGTATCGATCGTTCGTGCATCCCCAAAATAATCATAATTCCACACATTGTTCAATATACGTTCCCTCGATAATGCAACGCCTTGATTGTCCATAAAATAGGTCAACAGTTCAAATTCTTTATAGCTGAGTTCTACCAGTTCTCCATTGATCCGCACCTCATGTGCAGCCCGATTCAGACTGATCCCTCCCGCTTCCATCACATCATCTTCAAGTGCATTAGTTCTCCGCAAGATTGCCTCTACACGTGCCACTAATATCTTCGGGCTAAACGGTTTCGAAATATATTCATCAACACCAAGATCAAATCCGAGTAACTCATCTTTCTCATCACTCTTGGCTGTCAACATAATGATCGGCACCTGTGAATACTGACGGATTTCCCGACAAACTTCCCAACCATCCATCTTCGGCATCATCACATCAAGGATGATCAGCGCAATGTCTTTGTTCGCAAAAAATACGTCAACCGCCTGTTCACCATCCTCTGCTTCCAGCACGACAAATCCCTGTTTATTTAAGAAATCTTTGACAAGTTTACGCATACGCTGCTCATCGTCCACCACTAAGATTTTCAATTGTTCCATAGCTTTCACCAACCCTTTCTCATTATTCTATTTAATAAGAAGTCAATGAATATGCTCATTGACTTCTAAAATAAGTATATAAAATAATTATGAATAATCTGTGATAAGATCACTTATTTTTTAGTGCGTTTTCCCGCTCATCCAACTGTTTTTCTTTCTGTTCCAATTGATCCTGCCACTGCTCATATTCATCTACTAATTCTTCCCGCATTTCTTCTTTATAATTTGTAAAATACGTAAACACAGAATATCTGGTCTTAAATGTCACTAACAACATTCCCAAAATAATGATCAACAAAACGGTTATGACCATGTTTTTGATCGTTTTACCAGTCACTGCATCCTCATATGCTTTCTTATATCGTTTGAGCTGTCGCTCTATTTCTGTCTTGCCTGTCACACCAGAATCCGTTGCGCCCGATCCTTTACGTTGTTTATCGGAGGCGGCCTGTTCTGACACTGCAACCGGAATAGGTGCAAGTGTGTCTTCTCCTACGATACCTGACTGCAGGATCTCAGTACGAAGTTCCTGTAAAAACTGCAGTCCGATAACTGTACAAAACGCATGCTTTTCAACAGATCGATTGTACACCTTTAGCAGTTCCTTTGGTTTCCCGGAACGGATTGTTTCCTTGAGATAGGAAATTGTTTCTTTCTCCTTGTGTGCCCGTTCAAATTCACGTTTTGTCAGGAATTGATATCCGTCCAAACAATATAACGTATTCTTCATACCATTCCCCATTTCTGTTATTTTGAAAACGTTGCATGCTTTGTGATCCATTTCTGTACAGCACTACTCAACGCATTATCCTTTAAGCTTTCTCGATTCTTCTTCTCATATTCTGCTTCAGAATCATATTTTTCAGTGTTATACTGATATTCCTCTGCCACCAGGTCTTTATATTCCTTGTCCGAATAATTGATCCCCTCTGCTTTTGCAATTGCTTCAACGACCAATTTTTCTTTGACAGCCTGCTTCGCCTGTTCGTCCAACTCATTTTTGACAAAGTCTTCTTCATTTTCGCTGCCCCAGGACTGAAAAATTTCGTCATGGCTCATACCGTACATATCCGCCATATCATAATACCCCTGCAGCACTTCCTGCTTGGCATCTTCTAATAATTCTTCCGGATATTTTTTTACTTTTGCATTTTCAAGAACTTCTGTCCATGCAAAATCCTGCTTATTATTCTCATTTTCTTTTGCTAGCTCCGTGCGAATATCGGCTTCATACTCTTTTGCTGTCTTAAAATCCGAAATCGACTGCACAAATTTATCATTCCAGGTCGGTACGATTTCATCTCCACAGATATATTTTACCGTAGCCTTAAAGGTAACTTCCTTACCGTCAATGGTATCATCTCCATAAGTTCCCTTTGGAATATTGATCTTAAAAGTGATCTGCTTGCCGGTCTTGGCTCCTACAAAAGCACTTTCAAACCCTTTTACAAATTGGTCAGATCCAAGCTCTATAACCTCTTCTCCGCAAGTATCATCTACCTTTTTGCCATCAATATAGCCATTAAATTTAGCGTATATTTTGTCATCTTCCTGTACGGTGCCCTTTTTCTGTTCATACGTGACATTATCCTGTATCAGACCGTCGATCTCCTGTTGTACATCGTCATCAGTAACCGCTAAAGATACTTTAATTCCTTTATAATCACCAAGACGCACGCATTTGTTTGCATCATAGTCAGCCCCGGTATTCTCCTGCGTTATCTTGCTCCAAGGCTGCTTTTGTACCAGTAATGTGCCACCGACTCCCAAAGCAATCCCAAGAATAAGCATTCCACCGGCAATTGCCGTCCACTTTTTGCCAATCTTCTTATTATAAGAAGATATTTGACTTGATGCAGGCTGCTGTGTATTATCGACATCTGACATTGCCTGACACGGTGTTTCCGGAATTTGTTGTTCAAACCATTCAAGCATATCTGCCGTAGTGCGTACTACATAATCTGCACCAGCCTCTTCTAATTCTCCGGTTTCCGCATAACCATAATAAACACCTAAAGAACGGATACCACAGGATTTTGCTCCAATGACATCGTATTTACGATCACCAACCATTAATACTGTACCCTTATCCTGCTCAGTTACATTTAATCTACGCAATGCTTCTTCTACAACAGCCTGTTTGGAACCACGATCCCCTTTCAACGTATCTCCAGCAATCACATCAAAATATTCTTTAAGATGAAAGTGTTCCAAAATACGTTCTGTATATTCTTCCGGTTTTGAAGTTGCTACCGCTATTTTTACCTGCGTTTTTTTCAAATATTTTAAAACAGCTTCAAACCCTTCATACACATATGCCTCAAACAGACCTTCCGACTGATAACGCTCCCGGTACTTTGCCGTAGCAGTCTTCGCCTCTTCTTCCGTTAAATCGGTATACTCACGGAATCCAACCACCAACGGAGGTCCGACAAATTTGCGCAGAGTCTGTTCTGCCGGTATCTCGTGCCCCATCTGTTCTAACGCATATCGGATACAATTCATGATTCCCTCTCCGGAGTTCGTAATTGTTCCATCTAAATCAAATAAAATATATTTCCACATAAAATTCTATTACTATCCTTTCCTGTAAATTCTAAATTTTCTTATTTACTCAAGCTTCGCACATCAAAAATTATCATGTCGTCACATATATAATTATAACGAAATTTTATTTAAAAAACAAGAAGAGCCCGGGAAGGCTCTTCTTGTCGGGTAGCTCGCACTACCCAGCGTATAATAGGGTGGGAGTAGAAAGTTTTCACTTTCTGAAACCTATTATAACGAG
>ERZ779880.2651-NODE-2651-length-12255-cov-16.094262_pt1 | contig 12255 bp, 10 predicted proteins | sample MGYA00511555_ERZ779880 | MGnify/ENA primary metagenome ERZ779880 (study PRJEB29588, sample SAMEA2145815) | human gut metagenome | biome: human gut; feature: human-associated habitat; material: faeces | place: Denmark | collected 2008/2010 ...
GCAAAAGCTCACCGCGATCACTGCGGAGATCGACAGCGGAATGTTTACCCAAGAGCCTTGTAAAATGACCGTGAATGAATGGCTTGATATTTGGCTGAAAGACTATCAAATCGGCGTCAAGGATTCCACAGCGTATCTCTACGAACGGCAGGCTAAGCTGTATCTGCGGCCTGCACTCGGCAATATTCCGCTTGAAACACTAAAGGCTCATGCGGTCCAGCGCCTCTATAACTCGCTCTCACAGGAACATGATGGGCAGCCTGCGCTGAGTGCTAAAACCATCAAGAACATTCACGGCGTACTGCACAAGGCCCTCCAGCAGGCTGTTCTTCTCAACTACATCCGCTACAATCCGACGACCGCGTGTGTTTTGCCCAAAATTGTCAAAAAGGAGATCCATCCGCTGACCGACCAACAGACCGCTCAGCTTTTGAATCTCCTAAAAGGCAGCAAGTATGAAACTCCGCTCACCGTTGATCTCTTCACCGGCTTGCGTGAGGGTGAATTACTCGGCCTGATGTGGGACTGCGTTGATTTTGAAAAGGGTACGATTCTCGTCAATAAGCAGCTCCGTAGAAGTCAGCGAAAGGGTGGTACTTATTACTTCTCCCCGCCGAAGAACAACAAGAGCCGCACCATCACACCTGCACCGTATGTGATGAAGCTGCTGCAAGCGCAGAAGGTGCAGCAGGCCAAGCAGCGGTTACTGGCAGGCCCAGCATGGGAGGACAGCGGCTTGGTGTTCACCAATGAGTTCGGACGCTATATCTCCTACCGCGCGATCTTTGATAGCTTCAAGCGTATCGTGAAACGTATTGGCCTTTCCGACGCAAGGATACATGACCTTCGCCATACCTACGCCGTGAACTGCATCCGCGCCGGTGATGATATCAAAACTGTGCAAAGCAATCTCGGTCACGCGACCGCCGCTTTCACTCTTGATGTCTACGGTCATTTTACAGACGATATGCGCTCGGTCAGCGCGCAGCGCATGGAAGGCTTCATTACAAATGTTCTCAATTTATAAAGGGTACGATAAAGGGTAAAAGATGCTTCAGGGCAACAAAAAAGCCTTGAAACTACTGAGTTTCAAGGCTTTTTTCGTGGTGCGCGGTACAGGACTCGAACCGACAAAAAGGTGTTTTGGCTTGTCTCTTTCTGTGCCAATCAGTACCATAACATGGGAAAGTAATGCAAATTTCTCGCCATCTCATGTTGGATAATTTTATCTCATATCAACGCAGTAAGGCTAAAAATAAGGCTAAATTTTGTTGCCGCGCAGGATAACCTTCATCTCGAATTTAATAAATGCATCTTTTTACTGCGAAAAGACATATTGTTGGTGTACTGAGAAGTCCCTTTCTGCAAAGACATGTTCCTATTCTCGGACTATAATTATTCCGTATAAAACCATTATCTAAATCAAAAAGTTTCTTTATCATATCGTGTAAGAATATCGTTCATACTACGCTGTATATGCTCTGCCATATATTTTTCCGCCTGTGCGTTATCATGATTGATAATTGCTTCGTAAATCATCTTGTGCTCATTCCACGAGCGTGTAATATACTCGTCCTCGCTTATCATGTATCCGAGAGAAAACCCATTCCAGAGTGACGAAAGGATTTTTTCAATCCGTTTGTTTCCGGCAGCCTCCCAAATACACATATGGAAAGTCATATTGCAGTCGCGGTAAAGATTTATATCCTCACGAGCAATTGCCATTTCCGACAGCTTATACGACTCCGTAAGGGCAGATACATCACAATCAGGACAGCTGGCAAGCCGAGCTGTATATGATTCCAGCACCATTCTCGCCTCATAATGATCGTGAATGCTGTTTTTGGACACGCCAAGAACAACTGCACCTTTATTGGGCCGCAATTCAATAAGTCCCTCATTTTCAAGAATCTGAAAAGCCTCTCTCACTGGCGTAATGCTAGAGCCGACAAGCTCCGCAGCGTCCTTAAGCGTAAGATCCTGGCCCTCCTTAAATTTTCGGAGCAATATTGCTTGCCGCAATATTGCCGCCACCTGCTCGCGAGCAGGTAAAACAGAGATTCTACCTAAACTATCCAATTTATATAATACCCTATCATTTAATTTGTACAAAGCTTTTATATTATTATATTTGTTAAAGTGTTTTATGTCAAGTCTTTACCGAAAGGCCTCTATTCCCTCCAGCGTAAGAAAGAGCATTTGACCACTCGCTGGAAACGCTTGTGATCAAATGCTCCTTATTTATTCAAAAGCCGAGTTCTTTAAATTCTCCTTCGCAAGGGTTCCCTGCACAGAAATACGCTTTCTTTTCTGTATTATCAAAAATAACAGTATAGTTTGTGCTGTACTGCATCCAGTCCGGCTGGTCTGCAATCGGATGCGTACATAGCCCAAGCGGGTAACCAGCGTGATCTGAAAAGACGCTGCGTATATACGACTGATCAATATTCTTTTTGCCCTTCAGAAGCTCATCCGCTCTGCACAGACGCAGGAAGGAGCTTCCATTTGTACGAAAATAATCCGGAATATGCTGAAGCCTTGGGCTCAAAATATGGTTTGTATGGGTAATAATTCCATTTATCGGAAGGATCCCATCAACCTCATGTAGCGTAAGTTCTTCGCTGATTGCCGCTCCGTCACAGCCGAGCATCAGATTGCCTCCAGTTCCGGTTGGGCCATTTGCAGCATTAGAGTATGCTTGGGAAATATTCGTTCCATCCAGTGCTGCTCGCATCTTGATATGGAGCGGCACAGCATCCTTTTCATAGCCTACAAAAAGAGCATTCAGAAGCAGTGACACACCGGTCGAGTTGATACCTTTCCCGCCGATAAAACCAGCCTCGGTAAACAGCATGACCGTCGGCTCATTCTCCTGGTGAATCTTTAACACGACCATACACTCGCGCTGCAAGGTCTGGTTGTCCCAGTTTTGCCCAGTATATGTATGCCCATCCGCACTTGCTGACGGGAGAATTGCGACCGTGGTACACTCCGCAGGAACATAACCGGACATCGCCCGCAGCTCACTGCGGCAGTTAATGGCAAGTATCTCTTCAAACCGACGACCGGCGCCATCAGCAATTCCCTGCATTTCCATGATGTACTTGGGGTTGAAATCCTCAATCTGTTTCTTATATACCGTCGCTAATCTGCACGCCACATTCCAGTCCATACCAGTATCGTGGTATATATACTGCTGATAATTAGAAATGCAGACGTCTATCAGTCCTTTGCAGCTCTTTCCGTACTGAAGCCCACGCTCATAGGGAGAGCCCGATATCTCAATTTCCATTACTCTCATAGCTATAACTCCCTTACTTGATAAAATGAAGCTGACCGTACATTTTTTCCAGCTCCAAATTCTTTTTGCGGTTGAATTCAATCTTGTTTTTCTCGAAAAAGTTGTTTCCGTTGGCGTCGATGGAAACAATAAGAGGGCCGAAATTCTTTACTTTGCAGGTCCACAGGGACTCAGGCATACCAAGCTCCGTCCAGTTAACCTGCGCAATCTCTTCGACCTCTGTCGCTGCAATAACAGCACAGCCAGCTGGGAAGACACAATGCAGTGCCCCGTATTTACGGCACGCCTCTTCAGTATTTTGCTTCATGCCGCCCTTTCCGACAATAATACGTACACCAGTCCGTTGTACAAATTCTTTTTCGAACTTCTCCATGCGCATACTGGTAGTAGGTCCAACAGAAATCATTTCATATCCGCTGCCGCCCGCTTTCTGGCGCACGATAGGCCCAGCATGAAGTATTGCCCCACTGCAAACATCCACAGGCAATTCCATATTTTCCTCAACTACGCGTCGGTGTGCAACGTCCCTGCAGGTTGTGATATAGCCATTAAGGTATACAATGTCCCCGATTTCAATTCCATCGATGTCTTTTTCACTTACGGGAGTAGTCAACACATGTGTTCTCATTCAAACTTCGCCCCCTTATGTGAAGTAACAGTATAGCTCAAATCTTTCTCAAAAATAATATGAGCCCGCCTATGTGACCAGCATCCCGTGCTGACTCCTACGCCAATCGCAGATGGATGACGGGCAGAGTTTTCTACATGCACCCCTAGAACAGAAGCGTTTCCAGTCATCCCCTGCGGCCCAAAGCCTATACGGTTAATGCCTTCTTCAAGTAATCTCTCAAGTCCAGCTGCACGTTCGTTCGGATTATGCTGACCCAGCGGTCGCATAAGCGCCTTTTTTGAAAGAAGCGCAGCCGTTTCCACTGAAGTCGCAACACCGACACCGACAAGAAGCGGCGGGCAGGCATTGATCCCATATTCTGTTAATACGTCCAACACATATTTCACAACGCCTTCATATCCGTCTCCCGGCATGAGCACCATAGCATGGCCAGGAAGCGTGCATCCGCCGCCTGCCATATATGCGTCAATCTCACATCTGTCACCGGAAACAATCTCCCAAAATACGGAAGGGGCATCCTTCCCGATGTTAAGACCGGTGTTATATTCGTCGAAAGTTTCAACCGCATTGTGACGCAGAGGTGCCTCAATGGTGGCCTGTTTTACCGCTTCACGAAGAACTCCTTCGAGGTTTAAAATAAGCGGGAATTCACTCCCACACCGAACAAAAAATTGCAGAAGGCCCGTGTCCTGACAGCTCGGTCGATTCAACCGCAGTGCCTCATCTTGATTTTTGAAATATGTTTCATATAGCAGCTTTGCAAGCGTATTCGTCTCCTGCGCCGCTAATTCTCTCAGTTTGTTCTCGACATCGTCGGGAAGCTTTTTAGACATATAATCGACAAGCCGCGTCATTACATATGTCATTCTTTTGACTTGTTGTGTTTTATCCATAATATGCCTCACATTCGATCGTTTTGTATGACACCGCATACCGGGCAGTCCCAAGCCCGGTATGCGGTCATTTTGTTAGGCAAGTGGCATAATTGTAGAAAGTACAAGCGTTACAATAAGGCCAACAACGCTCATCACAGCGCTTGAGCAGGAAATGGTTTTGAGGCACTCCTTTTCCGTCATATTGCAAAGCTTTGCAATTACCCAGAATCCGGAGTCATTCATCCACGAAAAGACCATGGAGCCGGACGCAATTGCTGTTACGAGATATACCGGATTGCAAGTCAGTCCCAAGGTCGGAAGAAGTGGAGCAAACATAGCAGAAACCGTAATCATCGCAGTTGCACTGGAGCCCTGGCTGGTTTTAAAAATGGCAGCCACGAGCCATGCAAAAATCAATGGAGAAATGCCGGTGCTGTGGAAAAGCGCCGTAATTGCGGCACCGACGCCGGACTCTACCAAAACGCCACCAAATGCGCCACCAGCACCAGTAATTAAAATACAAATAGCACCAATTTTTAGTGCTCTTTCCGCCAAATCGGACATATCCTTAAGGCTTTTGCCTCTCGTAATTCCAAGTACAATAAAGGAAATCAGCACAGAGGTTGCAAGCGCAACAATGGGCAAACCAATAACGCCCATAACATTTGCAATACCGGTGCCTGGCAGGAATGCGTTGGTAATCGTATTGCCGGCGACAAGAACTACTGGGACAACTATGGGAAGAAGGGAAATCCCCAGCGGCGGAAGTTCTCGCTTTGCACCAGTATCTATTTCGCCTTCAAGATAGCGCTCTTTCGGAATATCCACTCGCTTGGAAATCCACCGACCGTAGAACCATCCTCCGGCAATCGATGTAAACGCCGCGACGATCATACCTACGAGCATGGTCAAGCCCAAATCAACACCGAGCGTCTCTGCCATAGCGAGCGGGCCCGGCGTAGGCGGAACAAAGCAGTGTGTGGAAAGTGCACCACACCCCATAGCTACAATCATAGCCACAAAGCTCATCCCACTAGACGAAGCCAGCGCTCTGGCAATGGGAATTAGTAAATAATATGAAGTATCGGAGAAAAGAGGTATGGAAAGCAAATAGCCTGTGCCAATCATGGCAAACGGAGCCTTTTCTTGCCCTGTAAGTCTAAGGATGGATCTTGCGATTTTTTCTGCCGCACCAGATTCATCCATAATTTGACCTGAGACAACCGCAAGGCCAATGACTACTGCAATGCCGGAAATTGAAGCGCCCAACTTCGTTGTTGTAAGGGAAATCGCTTCCGCAAGAGAGAGGCCTGAGAGGACTCCAACAAAAATAGCCGTAATAACCAGAGAGAAGAAAGCATTGAATCGCAGCTTCATAATCAAAAACGACAGCAAGGCAACGCTCAATGCTACTATCAGTATTGCGTACATGATAAAACCTCCTTATTTTATATACTCTACCAAAATCACATATGAGTGTACAGCATAATCTCGCGCGCAGATCTTGCAGACGCAGTATATGATATTTGATAAAATATCATATATAAATTACCATTTGCAAAAGTAGTTGTCAAGAGATGTCATAAAGTTCCATATAATGCACAAAATAGGCGAATTGCAGTCGTGCGGTTTGATAGCACCAGCAGTCCTTTTGGACTCTTTTCTTTTATCTGCAGACTATGGAAAAACTCCAACTATACAGTCCTGCGCAAGTCTGATACACTGATATCGTATTCAAGGGCGAAGTAAGTTAGGGCGGAGTAAGTTAGGGAGGAACGGCGAAAACATAGGGTGTAGTGCGCCCTATCGTTCCGAAAAGAACGTAGAATATTTAGAAGAACACTCAAATTAACAGGCGAAGAATGAATAAAGTGACAGGGCGTTTCTTCGCGCCCTGCCGAAGAAATAAAGAGACGAAGCAGCCATCCGGTCTGCCGCGTCTCTTTTTGCATTTTTGTATGGAGCCTCGCTCGTTGGAGCAGCCGCCGGTCCTGCCAGCCGGGGGCCACGAGGCCGCAGGAAGGTCAAGCAGTTAAAAGAAAGAACGGATTCCTCTCAGATCGGGGCGGTTTGAGGATACAGGAGAAAGCGCCTCACGAGACCTCGGCAAAGGTCTCACCCCTGCGCCCGGGCAGCGTGCCCGAACCGGCGGCGCAGGAACCGCACACCCCCGATCCGCAGCCGGTGCGGATCAAAGAACACCGGCAACTGCTTCCGATTTGTCAGCAGCTGCAGCCGAGTTCAGCGGCCTGGTGTTCACCGCCGCCATCACAGATGGCAGGGCGCACGCCCCACGCGGTATCGTACTGACCGAGGCAAAAGTAAAAAGAGACAGGTTTCGGGCCGCACCGCAAAACGGTAGACGCCGCAAGGCTTTTTCACCGTTCAAGGGCCTCCGTTCCGCGGAAAGGAAGCGGAAACGGACACCTTTGCCAACGGGTGAAGTGCGCCCATCTGAACACGATAACGACTTCTAAGGAGATCTACATATATGGCTACTATTCAAAGCAAAGGGATATTCCTCTCCCTTGTCGCCCAGTTGGACAAGCTGGCACGGCACAATCGACAAGGCAGCTTTCGTACCAAGGCGCGCTACTACGAGGCGTGCAAACGGTTCTGCGCCTACCTCGCTGCAGAGTACCATCTGCAAAAGCTGGAGAACATCAGTGGCAAGCATCTGGTGAGCTATGTGCTGTACTTACAGGACAATGGCAAGTCTGCCAGTACCGTGAAAACCGACCTTGCTGCCATTCGTTTCTTCCACGATAAGATGTCCCACCCAAAGTATACGCTGCCAACGAACAGCGAGTTAGGCGTCGAGTTGGAGCGCCGCCGGTTTGGGCAGCTCGACCGGACATGGAGTGGGCCGGAGTTCAACCGTCTGCTCGGCAAGGCAATGGCGGAAAACCGTGATGACTTCATTCTTGCCCTCTACCTTGGGCGCTATGCAGGATTTCGTATCCACGAGTGCTTCCGTATGGACACCGCAGCGGCGGAGCAGGCGCTGCGCGAAAACGCCCTCACCGTGAAGGGCAAGGGCGGCAAGGTGCGCACCGTCCCCATCGAGGACGAGCGTATCCCAATGATGCTCCGTAAGCTGTTGGCACAGACCGAGCGCGGTCACAAGCTGCTGGTGCCAGACGGTATGCCTACCGACCGCGCCATCAACGCTTTAGAGCTGTTCATCTACCGCTACCGAAATGAGATCTGCGACGAGGGCTCCGACCGCTGTCTGACCTTCCACGGACTTCGGCACACCTATGCCGCGGAGAAGTACACAAGGCTGACGGAGGACGGCATGAGCGCCATTGACGCTCACTATGCGGTCTCCCGTCTGTTGGGCCACGAGCGTGCCGACGTAACGAACATTTACCTTGCGTCGGTCAGAAAGCGGGGCCGCGATGGAGAATAAGTACTGTTCCCTTGACGACCTCCCCGTGACGCTGCGTGTGGAGGAGCTGATGCCGATCCTCGGCATCGGGCGCAACACAGCCTATGAGCTGGTGCGCAGCGGCAGGCTCCGCAGCATCCGCGTCGGTCGGCAGGTGCGCATCCCCAAGAACGCGCTGATCGAGTTCTTGGAGGATACCGAGAAATAGAGACCTAAGTCTCTCAAATAAAGCTTTGCATTTCTGCTGCGCAGGGCGTATCATATTATTTAGGTATGTCCTGCGCGGCGGAAAGGAGGATATATGTCGCGCAAGAATGAAAATAAAAAAGGCGCTAACGGCGCCGGTTCTATCCGAAAGATTACAACCACTCGCAACGGAAAAGAATACACTTACTGGCAGGGGCGCTATACCGAGGGGTACGACGCTTGTACCGGCAAGCAGATCCAGCGCAGCATCACGGGGAAAACGCAGAAGGAGGTCGCGCAGAAGCTTCGGCAGATCACAGCCGAAATTGATGCAACGACCTATGTTGCTCCCTGTAAGCTCAGCATATCCGAATGGATGTCCATATGGGCACAGGATTACCTTGTCGGGGTCAAGGCTTCTACCGCATACCTTTACAGGCGCACCATTGAGTTATATATCGACCCGCATCTCGGTCACATCCGTCTCGACGCACTGAATGCTCACGCGGTGCAGCATTTCTACAACGAGCTTGCCAAGCCGTCAAAACCTGATGCTGCTTCTCTCTCCGCAAAGTCCATCAAGAACATTCACGGCGTGCTGCACAAGGCGTTGAAGCAAGCTGTTCTGATTGGCTATCTTCGTACAAACCCGACCGAAGCGTGCATTCTCCCACGCATCATCAGAAAAGAGATGCACCCCTTGGAGGAAGATCAGGTCGCTGTGTTTCTGCGCGAGGTGCAGGGGCATTCGCACGAATACCTCTATAAGATTGCTCTGTTCACTGGCCTGCGCGAGGGTGAAGTGCTCGGTCTCGGTTGGGAACACATTGACTTTCAGGCAGGTACTCTCACGGTAAAACGACAGCTTCGCAGGGAGCAGAAAAAAGGTGGAGGGTATTATTTCTCTCCACCAAAGAATAACAAGAGCCGCTGTCTGACGCTGGCCCCCTCGGTGATTCAGTTGTTCCGACTTCAAAAGCTGGAGCAAAACAGTATGAGAATGGAGGCCGGCGATGCATGGGAAGAGCACGGCCTCATATTCACCAACCAAACCGGCGGCTATCTGTCTTATCGAACTGTGTACGACTGCTTCAAGCGTATCGTCCGAAACATCGGCGCACCGGCCACGCGCTTCCACGATCTGCGTCACACCTTCGCCGTTGCCTCTATCAAGAGCGGCGACGACATTAAGACCGTGCAGGAAAATCTCGGTCACGCCACCGCAGCGTTTACATTAGACGTTTACGGACACGTTACGAAGCAGATGAAGCAGGACAGTGCTGCCCGTATGGAGCAGTTTATCAAGAGCGTTTCGGATGCTTGAGGGACAATAAGGCTAAAAATAAGGCTAAACAGGGTTTCAGGGCAACAAAAAAACCTTGAAGCCATTGAAGCTTCAAGGTTTTTCCATGGTGCGCGGTACAGGACTCGAACCTGTGACCCCATGCACGTCAAGCATGTGCTCTACCAGCTGAGCTAACCGCGCGAACCGAACGTGACTATATTACCGCACTGCTGTTCATTTGTCAACACTTTTTTCGTGGAGCTGACAATTTTTTATCTCCGGCGCTGTTCCTTCCTCCGCAGGGGAGACTATTCATAGCATACGACGGCAAAGACAAATTGTAAAGATGGGAAAATAGCAGAAATTTGCGCCGCATTTTCTGCTATTTTTCTTTTTGCGCTTTCCTTGTCAAGCCGCGCGGGCTCGGGTATAATAAGTTGAATTTTGTGTAAAGAGGTATACTTTCGATGGGGAAGCTCGGTTTTGACAACGACAAATATCTATCCATGCAGTCCGAACACATCCGCGAGCGCATCTCGCTGTTCGGCGGCAAGTTGTATCTGGAATTCGGCGGCAAGCTCTTCGACGACTACCACGCCTCGCGCGTGCTGCCCGGCTTTCAGCCCGACAGCAAGATCCGTATGCTCCAGCAGCTGCGCGACGATGTGGAGATCGTGATCGCGGTCTGCGCGAACGACATTGAAAAGAACAAGCTGCGCGGCGACCTCGGCATCAGCTACGACGACGACTGCCTGCGCCTGATGGATGCCTTCCGCGCGCTTGGGCTATACGTCGGCAGCATCGTGGTGACACAGTACGCCGGTCAGAGCGCCGCCGACGCTTTCCTGAAGCGGCTCGACACGCTGGGCGTGAAGCACTACTGCCACTATCCCATTGCCGGCTATCCCTCCGATGTGGCGCATATCGTCAGCGACGAGGGCTTCGGCAAAAACGACTACATCGAGACCACCCACTCCCTTGTCGTCGTGACCGCGCCCGGCCCGGGCAGCGGCAAAATGGCGACCTGTCTGAGCCAGCTCTATCACGAGCACAAGCACGGCGTCGCCGCGGGCTACGCCAAGTTTGAGACCTTCCCCATCTGGAACCTGCCGCTCAAGCACCCCGTCAACCTCGCCTACGAGGCGGCGACCGCCGACCTCAACGATGTGAACATGATCGACCCGTTCCACCTCGAGGCCTACGGCAAAACGACCGTCAACTACAACCGCGACGTGGAGATCTTCCCCGTGCTGCGCGCGATGTTTGAGAAGATCCAGGGCAAGTGCCCCTATCAATCTCCCACCGACATGGGCGTGAACATGGCGGGCAACTGCATCATCGACGACGAGGTCTGCCGCGAGGCGTCCCGTCTGGAGATCCTGCGCCGCTACTACACCGCGCAGGTCTCCTTCGTGCGCGGCGAGGCCGACGAATGTCAGCTGCGCAAGCTGGAGCTTGTGATGCAGCAGGCCGGCGTCACGCCGGATATCTGCCCCGCCGTCGCCGCCTCGCTGCAAAAGGCCGAGGAGACCGGCAAGCCCGCCGGCGCGATGGTCCTGCCCGACGGCCGCGTGGTCACCGGCAAGACGAGCTCGCTGCTGGGAGCCTCCGCCTCCCTGCTGCTCAACGCGCTCAAGGCGCAGGGAGGTGTGAGCGACAAGCTCGACCTCATTTCCGCGCAGGTCATCGAGCCGATCTCAAAGCTCAAGATCGAAAGCCTCGGGCACCACAACCCGCGCCTGCACTCGGACGAGGTGCTTATCGCGCTGTGCATCTCGGCGCTGACGAACCCCATCGCCCAGCTCGCGCAGGAGCAGCTCGGCAGTCTGCGCGGCTGCGACGCGCACTTCTCCGTCATCATCTCGGAGGAGGACATCAAGCTCTACAAGCGGCTCGGCATCCATGTGACCTGCGAGCCGAGGTACGAGGTCAAAAAGCTGTATCATAAGTAACGCTGCGAAAAGGGGGAGCATATCCCTCTTTTCGTCACCCCAAAACCGAATCGACAAGGAGCCAATATCCATGACCATCATTGAACAGCTCGCACGCGAGCTGAACCGCCCCGCCGAGCACATTGAGAACGTCGTCAGACTGCTCGACGAGGGCAACACCATTCCGTTCATCGCCCGCTACCGCAAGGAGCTGCACGGCTCGATGGACGACACCGCCCTGCGCACGCTTGAGGAGCGTCTTGCCTATCTGCGCAATCTCGCCGAACGCAAGGAGAGCGTTAAGGCGAGCATCGCCGAGCAGGAGAAGCTGACCGACGAGCTTGCCGCCGCCATCGACGCGGCGCAGACGCTCGCCGAGGTCGAGGACCTTTACCGTCCCTACAAACCCAAGCGCCGCACCCGCGCGACCGTCGCCAAGGAAAAGGGGCTTGAGCCGCTCGCGGCGCTGCTCTTCGCGCAGGAGCGCGATTGCCCCCGACCGGAGGATGCGGCGGCAGCCTATATCGACGCGGAAAAGGGCGTGGAGACGCTTGCCAACGCCCTGCAGGGCGCAAACGATATTATCGCCGAGTGGATCAGCGATGATGCCGCCGTCCGCCGGTCGCTGCGCGAGCTGCTGGAAAAGGAGATGGGC
>ERZ779880.2663-NODE-2663-length-12214-cov-3.209228_pt1 | contig 12214 bp, 19 predicted proteins | sample MGYA00511555_ERZ779880 | MGnify/ENA primary metagenome ERZ779880 (study PRJEB29588, sample SAMEA2145815) | human gut metagenome | biome: human gut; feature: human-associated habitat; material: faeces | place: Denmark | collected 2008/2010 ...
CGAATTATGCTGATCGTTGCCTATGATGGAACGAATTACTGTGGCTGGCAGATCCAGCCGTCCGGAGAAACGATAGAAGGAGTCTTAAACCGGGAGCTGAGCCGCCTTTTGCAGGAAGAGATAAGGGTAATTGGTGCAAGCCGCACGGATTCCGGCGTTCATGCAAAAGGGGCAGTCGCGGTTTTTGATACCGAAACCAGAATCCCGCCGGAAAAGATTTCTTATGCGGTTAACAAAAGTCTTCCGGAGGATATCCGGGTGGTGGGATCGCGAGAGGTTTCACCGGAGTTTCACCCGCGAAAAACAAACTGCTGTAAAACCTACGAATACCGGATCCGTCACGATGCCTTTCCCATGCCGACGGAACGGCTGTATACGCACTGGGTGCATACCGCATTGGATGTGGACAAGATGCGGGAAGCAGCGGCGTATCTTGTCGGAGAACATGATTTTAAATCGTTCTGCAGCGTCCATACGCAGGCGGAGACGACCATCCGCACTATTTATCAGCTTGAAGTGGAAGAGACGGGCGCAGAAATCAGGATCCGTGTGTGTGGAAACGGCTTCTTATATAATATGGTGCGCATCATTGCCGGAACCCTGATCGAAGCCGGACAGGGAAAGTATCCTCCGGAAAGGGTGAAAGAGATGCTGGATGGGAAAGAACGGCAGAAAAGCGGTCCGACTGCACCGGCAAAGGGACTGTGCCTTTTGGGCTACGAATGGGACTCGGCCGTCGAAGAAAAATAAATGCAGGTAACAGGTGCCACAAATAAAAAGACACAAGTAAAAAAGTGGTGAAAAGTCAGTAAAACAAGCAAATTTCCAGTGTCAGTAAAACAATCAGTAAAACAATGGTAAATTTCCGGTTGACACACAAGGAAGCGTGTAATATAATATTTCAATGTGGCGAAGTTTGTTAGGTGGCCCGGACATCCGCTTAAGGAACTCGTCAATACAGGTTATCGAACTTTATATGGAGGAAATCAGAATGAAGACATTTATGGCTAGCCCTGCTACCATCGACAGAAAATGGTATGTAGTTGATGCTACTGATATGACATTAGGACGTTTAGCTTCTGAAGTAGCTAAGGTTTTAAGAGGTAAGAACAAAGCAATTTTTACTCCTCATATTGATACTGGTGATTATGTAATCGTAATCAATGCTGAGAAGGTTAAAGTTACAGGAAAGAAATTAGATCAGAAGGTTTACTATCGTCATTCCGAGTATGTTGGCGGCATGAAGGAAACCACATTACGTGAAATGCTCGCTAAGAAGCCTGAGAAGGTAGTAGAACTCGCTGTTAAAGGCATGCTTCCTAAGGGACCTTTAGGAAACCAGATGTATACCAAGCTTTATGTATATGCTGGACCTGAGCACAAGCATGCAGCTCAGAAGCCTGAAGTATTAACATTTTAAAGGGACTGAAAGGAGATAAGTAAAATGGCTAAAGCAGCTAAATCCGCTAAGTTTTACGGAACAGGTAGAAGAAAGAAATCCATCGCCAGAGTATATTTAGTACCTGGTAAGGGAGATATTACAATTAATAAGAGATCCATCGATGAGTATTTTGGACTTGAAACACTTAAGGTTATCGTTCGTCAGCCTCTTACAGCTACAGAAACCGCTGACAAGTATGACGTAATCGTTAATGTTAAGGGCGGTGGATACACAGGACAGGCCGGTGCCATCAGACATGGTATCGCAAGAGCACTGCTTCAGGTAGATAACGAATTCAGACCTACTCTTAAGAAGGCTGGTTACTTAACAAGAGATCCTCGTATGAAGGAAAGAAAGAAATACGGCCTCAAAGCCGCTCGTCGCGCACCTCAGTTCAGCAAGCGATAATCGTTTTAAAATTAGAACCCCCAAGAACGCTGTATTCTTGGGGGTTTGTTCATTGTTCAACTTTCCCTGTCTACCTGTGAAAATCGGTGTCTATGACACACATATGACACACATATGACACAAATTCATATGCTTTAGATTTTATCAATAGCTTCTAACATTTGTTGCATATCAAGGTGAGTATATACTATTTCTGTCACACCTTTTCCTGCATGACCAATAATCTTTTTTATGATTCTTTCATCAACACCTGCTTTGGTGAGCAGTGAAACACAAGTGTGCCGGGCATCATGCGGTTTATGGTCTTTATTCAATCCCATTTCATTCAAAATAACAGTCCAATAAGAATCTCTGAAATTTCTATCATGAAAATATCTTCCTTCACGTGTGGTTATTAGATATTCACATTTTGATTCTTTGTTCATCCAGTATTTGAAAAATGGAAGAACCTTTTTTGCAATAGGTACATTTCTTATCCCGGCAGGTGTTTTTGATTGCCTGATGTAAAAATAGCGTTCTTCAAGGTGAACATCTTCTTTTTTCAGGTCACGCAGTTCCCCTTGCCTTACACCTGTATAAATCAGCATTAAGAAAATTGAAACATATTCATTTTTGGCTGACCAACCCCACATAGTTTTGATTTCTTCATCTGTGAATGGAAAGCGGTCAATCTTATTTGGGTTTTTATCCCTGTATTGTGATACATCTACAAATTCAGAATAATCTTTTGCACAAATATCATGCTTCATAGCCCACCCATACATGGAATTAAAAAGAACCTTCACTTTTCGCAATGTTGGGTAGTTTTTTCCGCAGTTATCAATCACACCCTGTAAATGATTTAATCTAATATCAGCAAATACCATTTTTTCTATATCACCGCATAACTTGAATGATGCATTATATCCATTCACATTTGAACGTGAAATTTTGGGATAGTGTTCAGCTGACCATTTTTCAAATACTTCCTTGAATGTTATCTTTGAAGCATCTATATCATACGGATTTTTGTGATATTCAGTAAGGGCAATTAAAGCATCCTGATATGTTTCATAATACCCAATGTTTTTATATTTCTGTTCAATGCGTTCAGTTTCTTTGTTTAGGGTACACTGAACACACACCCTTGCCCGGAAGGGCTTTCTTCTGTTGCCGGGCAACTTGGATATATTACCAAAGCCATTTGGCAACCGTAACATCTTTGCCATGCTATTCATCCTTTCATTGAAAAATCAAGGATGAAATGATATAATTGGTGTGCATTATCCAAGTCATTTCATCCTTGATTTGGGCATTGGAACACCTGACTGTTGCAGCAGCCGGGTGTTCTTTTTTTATGGTTACGCTTGGTTACGGTTACACTTAATACTATTACTTATATATTTTCTATTTCATTACCAATATGGTGATGAAAAAATAAAAAACTAAAAGAAATTGATTTCAAGTGTAACCATCTGTAACTTCTTTTGTTTTAGTGGTTTTCAACCGTAACTTTTAAGTGTAACCAAGTGTAACTTAACTGTAACTTCTAAGCATTCCATGTATATCCACATGACTGACATATACATTTGGTTACGCTTTTATTTACTGCTTTTTGTTTCTTGTGACCAAAGATTGCAAATATCAATGCAGGTAATGTAAAAATAAGCCATTTTATAGGAATCCACCACCAACCAATGCAAAACCACCAAATAATTCCATGATGCTGATTTTTTAAATGAACTTCATTCACTACACTTACTGTTACGTTTTCGCTTCCACACTTTTTACACTTCATAAAATTCACCTTCCTTTTTTGAAATTAACTGTTATAATATTCCCATTTTGGGAAATTATGCCATTTTTTGATTGTCCCCCTTTACTGTGAACTTAGGTAGTTGGGTCAGTTCCTGAATTCTTTCAAATGCTGCATCCCTTCCATCTTCATTCAACATAAGGTACATCTGTACAATTCTATAAGCTTCTTTTCCATAACACTTCTGCATCAGGTCACAAAGTTCAGCTTCCTTTTCCAGTTTATCCCGGTCATATTTAGCTTCATCTGTATTACCCATCAAATAGTTTGGATTCACATTGAACAGTGTAGATAATATTGCAATCTTCTTTGTACTTGGTGTGTATGTACCGGAAAGCCATTGTGACATATTTACCTTAGATATGCCTTTTCCATCTTCATCATATTGCTTGGAACGTTGGACTACATCAGCCGGAGTCATATTATATTCATCCATCAATTTCTGTAGTCTCTTTGAAAATTCTGTCATGGGATCATTTCCTTCCTTTATCTGTTGTTACTAATTATAAAGCAAACTGAACCCATATTCAATTATTTTTCAAAAAAAGTTAAGAAAACTTAAAAAAAGTTGTTGACAGGACGAGTTAAGTTTGCTATACTCAAGAAAGTTAAGGAAACTTAACACAGAGCAAAGCAAGCAGGAAAGTTCAGGTGCAGCGATAGGGCGGTTCACAAGTGACATGGTGGTCAGGCTGCTGAATGGCAGACAGAGTGAATGCAGAATAAACATGACCTGACAAAACAGTTGAAGAAAACAGGAACGGTAGGGCAAGAAAGCACAGTGTTCAGAACTATTTGAAGAAAACTGAACAGGCTGAACCAATCAGCACTTTACCCCTAAACCAAGAAGCCGTTAAGTGGAAGAATCAACAAGCGAGAGGACACAGTACTTTGTTCTGAATGGTCAGGCAGTCCCATCCACTGCCTGACCTTCACAAAAAACAGTTTCTTCAAAAAATTGTCTATTGTGTGTAGTCCAACAGGTTTCGGTGGTTTTAATGTGAAATCATCAACGGTTTGAACAGTACCGTTCAAAAAGTTCAATGTTGGCTGACAGGTTTGCAGATTTTAATGTGAAATCTGATAAAGGCAAGACACCCCTGATGCAATAAGGTGTGCTGACAATAGACAACTTTTTGAAGAAACTGATAGAAAGGACAAGCAATATGGAATCATTAAAACCTGTGATTGATAAACTTGAAAATTTATTTTCAAAGTTCAATGAACATTTCTATGGTGGTGAACTTCAAACACCAATCATCACAGTAAGCCCGGATACAACCAAAGGTGCTTATGGTTGGTGTACATCATGGAAAGCATGGAAGCAAGCCGGAAGTGAAGATAAGGATGCCGGATATTATGAAATTAACATCTGTGCTGAACATCTTACAAGGAAGTTTGAAGAACTTTGTGGAACACTGCTTCATGAAATGGTTCACCTTTGGAATTTGCAGAACGGAGTGCAGGACACAAGCCGGGGTGGTACATACCACAATAAGAAGTTCAAAGAGGTAGCTGAACAACACGGTCTTATCATTGAACAGCATCCCAAATACGGATGGACATTGACAAAACTGAATGAGGAAACCAAACAGTTTATTGATAGTCTTGGTGATACAGGCTTTGGGATATACCGGGATTCAGCTGCAAAGATAAAGACAAAAAAAACATCTTCACAGAGTTCACGCAAATATGTTTGCCCTTGCTGTGGTCTTATCATTCGGGCAACCAAAGAAGTACGTGTTCAGTGTATGGATTGTGAAATGGAAATGGAAGAAGGGGAATAAATCCCCACCTTCCATTGGAAAGGACAAGCATGATAAAGTATTTGAGTTTGTTCAGCGGAATAGGTTCATTTGAAAAAGCATTAACTAATTTGCATATTCCATATGAACTTGTTGGATATAGTGAAATTGATAAATATGCAAGCAAAGCCTATTCCCTGATTCATAAAGTACCTGAATCAATGAACCTTGGTGATATAACCAAAATTGATGAAAGCATTCTTCCACAGGTTGATTTGATTACATATGGTTTCCCTTGTCAGGATATATCACTTGCAGGTTTGCAAAAGGGTCTATTTAACACAGATGGTACAAAAACAAGAAGCGGTTTGTTCTTTGATGCCTTGCGAATAATTGAACACTGCAAACCACAGGTTGCTATTGCTGAAAATGTAAAAAATTTCACCAGTGAAAAATTCAGTGAACAATTCAAACTTGTTTTGAACAGCTTATCAAATGCAGGTTATAACAATTACTGGAAAGTTCTGAATGCTTCTGATTTTGAAATACCGCAGAAAAGGGAAAGGGTTTTTATTGTAAGCATCAGAAAAGATATAGATACAGGAATATTTCAGTTCCCGGAAGCTGTACCATTGCAGAAATGCTTGGGTGATTTGCTTGAAGGGGATGTTCCTGAAAAATTTTATCTGTCAGAAGATAAAGTAAAAAAGATTGAATTCAATTCTTACCATAAGGAAAAATCAAGAATTCAAGCAAGGGGGGGGATATGTGACGCTTTGTTAGCACGTGATTACAAAGGTGCAAAATGCGTAAAGGTGGTGTGCATCACATGAATAAGATTATTCAGGTTGCAGACTTGAAACATTATCAGAATGACCAAATGAACCGGGTATATTCACCACAAGGTGTTTCCCCCACAATTAAAACGGTTAGTGGGGGGGAGAGAAGTGAAAATCTTGGAACAAGATGAAGCTGTTAGAGTAATGACCCCAAGGGAATATTTCAGATTGATGGGCTTTTCTGATGAAGATTTTGACCTATTAGTTGTAAATGATATTTCAAATACACAGCTTTATAAAATGGCAGGTAATTCAATAGTTGTAAATGTAGCAGAATTTTTATTCTGTCAGATATTCGACAGTGAAAATGAAATTTGGGTATAGGAAAGGGTGAAATGAATGAAAAATTATGAAATTAAGGTAGAACTGATGAAAAGAGGAATGAAACAATATGAACTTGCATCCCTGCTTGGTATTAGTGAGTGGACTTTATCACGCAAATTGAGGACTGAACTGCCTGATGAAGAGAAGCAACGCATACTGGAAATCATCCGGGGAAAAGAGGAAGGGGTGTGATTTTTGAATGAAACACATTGAAGCAGCTTGGATTGAACAAATTTTGACATTTGATTCTGTTGGTGAAGCTGATGAATATATCAGGAAACTGGAAGCATCCAAACAGCGGTTTTCTATCATCAACCGGGAAGGTGTGAAAATGAGAATCAGAAAGCAGTACAATAAAAATTGGTTTCCATTGAAAGAAGGTGAATAAAATGGCAATGAATTATGATAAGTTAAGGGGGAAAATCCGAGAAGTGTTTCACACACAGGAAGAATTTGCAAAAGCACTTGGCATTTCAAAAACATCCCTGTCAAAGAAATTGAACGGTTCAGTTTCCTTTACACAGGATGAAATGAACAAGGCTTGTGAACTGCTTGATATTCCAAAAGAGTTCATACCAGTGTATTTTTTCACCCCAAAAGTTAAGCAAACTAAACCGTTGGCATGCAACAGTTAAGGAAAATAAACCAAGAAAGGATGAAAGAAATGTTTGGAGAAAATTTAAAGAAAATCATGTCAGAAAAAGGGCTGTCAGTAACAAAGGTTTCACAGCTGTCAGGTGTAGGGAAAAGTTCTATTTCCCAGTATCTTTCAGGTAAAAATATACCCACATCTGAAAGAATCAAGGTGTTAGCAGATGCCATTGGGTGCACGGTTGAAGAACTTGCGGATATTCCCACAGGTGAAACAGTAGTCAAACAGACTGGATTGAACACAGAAGAAGTGTTCAATGTTCCTGTTGAACTTGCTGCAAAACTGATGCACAAGAAAAACAACTTTATGTATGAAGGACTTAGACAGGGTGTATTTCCGTTTGGTTATGCGGTGCAGACATCAACACAGTGGTCTTATTTCATCAGTTCAAAGAAGTTTACTGAATGTACTGGAATCCCGGTCAATGCAAGCATGGCTGTGTAGAAAGGAATGGTTAAAAGATGGAACAGAACAAAGTATTTGAAGAAGCAGCTGTTCAGGAAGCTGTAAGAGGTTATAAGGTTTTCAATCCTGATTGGACTTGCAGACATTTTCAATATGAAGTTGGAAAGGTATTTGAAGAAGATGTTGAACCTTCATGTTGTGACAGAGGTTTTCACTTTTGTTTAAAAGCAGCTGATTGTTTCAATTATTACAGCTTTGATTCCAACAATAAGGTTGCAGAAGTGGTTGCTTTGGGTGCTGTTGATTATTCAGAGGATAATTCCAAGGCTTGCACCAATAAGATTCAGATTGTGCGTGAAATCCCTTGGCAGGAACTTTTGACAATCGTAAATACAGGAAAGGATTGTACAGGTCTCTGCAACACCGGGAACAGGAACACCGGGAACAGGAACACCGGGGACTGCAACACCGGGGACTGGAACACCGGGGACTGCAACACCGGGGACTGGAACACCGGGGACTGGAACACCGGGGACTGGAACACCGGGGACTGGAACACCGGGAACAGGAACACCGGGGACTGGAACAGTTGCAACCAATCCACAGGATGCTTCTGTACAGTACAGCAGCCCATAATGTTCTTCAATAAACCTTCCACTTGGTCATTTGAAGATTGGTTGCGTTCAGATGCAAGGTATCTGATGAATCAGATTCCAAAGAATGTTGTGGAATGGATTTATTCAGAAGATATGACAGATGAAGAAAAATCAGCACATCCTTCCCATGAAACAACAGGCGGTTGTCTGAAAGTTCTTGATGAATCTGAATGCGGTCAGATTTGGTGGAATGGACTGTCAGAACATAACAGAAACATCATCAGGACACTTCCTAATTTTGACCCGGTTATTTTTGAACAGGTCACAGGAATCAAAATATTACCTGATGATGTAAAAGAATGATAACGCTGTACGAACATCAGCAGCAAGCATTGGATTTGACCAAGACCCACAACCGGGTTGGATATTTTCTTGATATGGGTCTTGGTAAAACCTTTGTGGGGTCTGAAAAAATGTATGAACTTGATACCCTGCACAATCTTGTGGTTTGTCAGAAATCAAAGGTTCAGGACTGGGTTGACCACTTCAATGAAAATTATGATGGTGACTATTTAGTTCTGAATCTGACACAGAAAAAGGACAGTAAAACTTTTCAGGCAATCGTGGAAGGGAATGCAGGTGTTCTTTCAGACACGTATGTTGTTGGTGTTATTAACTATGATTTGTTGTTCAGAAGGTCATATATAGCCCATATAAGTGATTTTACCTTGTTACTGGATGAATCACAGATGATTAAGAATGAAACAGCTAAACGGTCAAAAGCGGTGCTCAAAATGACACCCCAAAATGTGATTCTTTTATCAGGAACACCATCATCAGGTAAATATGAAAAATTATGGTCACAGCTGCGGTTGCTTGGTTGGAATATTACAGAAAAGTGCTATTGGAACAGTTACATTGATACAGAATGGGTAGAGGATGGAAACACAGGTTTTAAAAGACAGCGTGTTGTGGGTTATAAGAATTTAGAGCATTTGAAGCGGAAACTTGCAGAGCATGGTGCAATGTTTATGAAAACAGAAGATGTGTTTGACCTTCCTGAACAACAGGAAATAAACATCAAGGTTGATTCTTCCAAAGAATATAAGAAATTCATGAAAAACAGTATCATCACCATTGATACATTGAACCTTTGTGAATTTAAAGATGATTCAGATTTTTATGGTCAGGATGTAACACCAAGGGTTGAACTTGTGGGTGACACTGTACTTGTTAAATTTTTATATGCAAGGCAGTTATGCGGTCAGTATTCTAAGCTAAAATTGGAAGCATTTGCTGATTTGCTTGAATCAACAGGGGACAGGCTGATTGTTTTTTATAATTTCACAGCTGAATTGGAAGCTATGAAAAAAATAGCAACATCCCAAGACAGACCATTCAGTGTTGTAAATGGCAGTACCAAAGAACTGAAAGCCTATGAAGAAAAAACTGATTCTGTCACTTTTGTTCAGTATCAAGCCGGGGCAATGGGTTTGAACTTGCAGAAAGCCAACAAAACAGTGTACTTTACACTTCCTTTTGGCAAGGGTTCTTGTGATTTATGGCAGCAATCAAAGAAACGTACACACAGAATAGGACAAGCCAATAAATGCTTTTATTACTATCTGCTTTGTAAGGGTAGCATTGAAGAAAAGAACCTAATAAATCTAAGGCTTGGAAAGGAATACGATGATTACTTATTTGAAAAAGAACATTTTTAGCTTCATAGTCGGGTGTGCTTTAGGGATTCCAATTTCATTGTACGCTGTAAATCATCAAACACCTTCAAAAATGCCTGTTTATTATGATTCAGGGCTATTTGAACAGTTCAATGAACAAATTGAAATCATGGACAGTAATGAAACTTTGAAAGTTAACTTTCAAAGTTATGAAATGACGGAAGAAGAACTTGCAGAAGAAGCCTATTATGATAGTCTGGAACTTCTTGCCTTGTGTGTGGAAGCGGAAGCAGGAAATCAAGGGCTTGTTGGTAAGAAGTATGTGTGTGATGTAATTCTGAACAGGGTTGATGATGCAGATTACCCGGATAACATCACAGATGTGATTTTACAGCAAAATCAATTCAGCGTGGTCTTAGATGGAAGGATTTGGGAAGTAGAACCGACAGAAGAAACCTTTCAGGCAGTCCGGGAAGAACTTGAATCAAGAACAAATTATGATGTGCTATTTTTCAGCTGTGAAGGTTATTCCCGATATGGAACAGACTGGAAAAAGATAGGTGACCATTATTTCAGTATAAAGTGAGGTGTGCACCGTGAAAATAGCATTTAAAACGATAGATTCACACCCAAACTATGAAATAAGCAGGATGGGTGAGATTAGAAATAAAAGAACTGGCAGAATGGTGACCCCATATGATGATGGTAATGGTTATCTTAGGGTGAAATTGGATGGTGAAAATTGCAGATTACATATTTTAGTTGCAGTTGCTTATGTTCCAAACCCTGACCCGGAAACCAAAAATATTGTGAATCACAAGAAGGGTAAAAAGCATGATTGCCGGGCATCACAGCTTGAATGGGTTACACAGTCAGAAAACATTCAGCACGCTTGGAACACAGGTCTGTGCAAACGTAAAAGAAGGAAGGTGTCTAAAAATAGCAGCTGAAAAGAACTTTGAAGAAAAAGTGAAAAAATACCTTGATGAAAGGAATGACTGGCATCTGAAATATTGGGGTGGCGGTGGATTCACAAAAAGTGGAATACCTGATTTATTGGTTTGTGATTGCGGTAGGTTCTTAGGAATTGAGTTGAAAGCAAATAATGGAAAACCAAGTTTGTTACAGCTTTACAATCTGAAAAAAATCAGGGAAGCCGAGGGGATAGGGGTGCTTCTTTATCCCAAAGAGTTTGAACAGTTCAAAGAGTTCAACAAAGAAAAATATGAACTTGACGCTTGGTATCTTGCAAACATTGAAGAACAAAAGCGTTGGGAAATAAAACTAAAAGGAGATTGAAACAATGGCAGGAAGAAAGAAAACAGAAGAACAGGTTGCTACACCTGCAAATGTAGCAGAAAAGGAAATCAACTACGCTGATATTATTCGTGATTCCCTTATGAAAACAGGCAGGGAAGGTATGGCTGCATTGCTTGATTACATGGCTGAATCAGGGTTTTTAACAGCACCTTCAAGTGGTGGAAATCACACTTGTAAAGAAGGTGGACTTGCAGAGCATAGTGTAAATGTAATGCGTATGGCTGAAAAAATCGGTGTTGCTTTGCTTGGCGGTGCTGCTTATAACGATATTCAGAACAGCGTTGTGATTGCTGCTTTACTTCATGACCTTGGAAAAGTAGGGGATTTTGACAAACAGATGTATGTTGAAAATATCCTGAAATCAGGAAAGCGTTCAGATCCAAAGCCTTACAAGCGCAACCCGGACTTGTTACCTGTTCCACATGCTGTCAGAAGTGTAAAATTAGCAACACTTTTCATTGACCTTACAGAAGATGAAGAATGGGCTATCTTATGTCATGACGGTTTGTATGATTTCATGAAGTATGATATGCAGGGACATGAAACCCAGTTATCAATGATTATTCACTGGGCTGATATGTGGGCTTCAAAGGTTCTTGAAGGTGGAAAGGAAGAAGGTGAAGAATAATGGCAACAGCACAGAAACACAGAGAAAGAAGCTGCTATTCATACCACAATAAACCTGATTTTACAGGTTTTCACAGAAAAGCAGCCATCAAAACAACCAGTAAGGCAAAGAAATCTTTAGCTGAAACATTCCTTGGAATGTTCAAAAGACAGAAGAAAGGGGACAAATAATCATGGCACAGATGGTTTTAATTATGGGTGAATCAGGAACTGGAAAAAGTACAAGTTTAAGAAATTGTGACCCGGCAACAACAGCTGTTGTCAACCCTGTTGGTAAACCTTTACCGTTCAAGAATCATTTTGAACTGTTGAACAATGTGACGGATGCAAGCAAAATCACCCGGTATATGAAGGAACAGGCTGCATCAGGTAAAAAGTTACTT